>Ga0075116_10000283_pt1 | contig 23810 bp, 29 predicted proteins | sample AntAceMetag02UKC_FD_69786 | JGI IMG/M metagenome (GOLD analysis project Ga0075116, IMG submission 69786) | Saline lake microbial communities from Ace Lake, Antarctica- Antarctic Ace Lake Metagenome 02UKC | ecosystem: Environmental > Aquatic > Non-marine Saline and Alkaline > Saline | place...
TGCTGCCTTACCAAATACAAAAATCTTCTCAGGTTGATACTCCTTTATCACTGCAAGAAGCCTATCACGACAAGCATTCAATTCTGGATCGCTTACATCCCGACTTTTTGGTGGATGACAGCATACAGCATTGTCCCGCCAGCAATCCTTTTCAAGATCTATTCCATATTCCTGTAACAATCCTTTAACATAACCGGACCCGCTCCCTAGTGATAACTTCCCACGCTTGTCTTCAGTAGCGCTGGGGGCATCCATAAGCAGGAGGATACCTTTCCCGCCCTTTCCTGAGATAGTTAATTTTGGTGACTGGCATGTGGTTGCGAGCTTACAACTACCACAAAGACCTTTCTTCTTGGTTATCTTCTTTTCAACAGTGACAGTCCCAAACCCTTTAAAAAATCCTTGCTGCATTTTATTTCCTTTGGATATTATGTTAATTTAAGTATATCTTTTTTAATGACAAATAAAGGCTGTTTAAGATGCTTAGTATAAGAAATAGCCCCTTCAAAATCATTCACAACTGATTGTTCATCCTTTGAAAAATCAGAGTATTCTTTGCACCCATACTCATGTGGTAACCAATTTTTCCCACGACAAGCAACTACGTTAAAACGCCTTAAAATATCAGTGTCATTAAACACCAAATGAATGGTACCCTTTTTATAACAAGTAATTGTAAAATATGTACTCTTGATTTTTCTTGATACACCTTCAACAAAAGCAACCTCTATTGCATCCGATATACTATGATAATCACTCATCCCATCAAAATAATTCATTACCTTATCAATATCATCTAATTCATCTTTAATACCATACGCCAATTTCCAATTTCCTGAAAAATCATCAATAAATGGAGATGAATAATACCGTGCATGAACAGGAATAATTACCTTTTTGCCAACTTTAAAAGCCTTATTTGTCTTCCACCCATTAAAATAATGAATATTATCATCATATAAATTATCATCCGACCAAGTATGCCGAATAGTAAATTTATCAAAAATATCTAAAACGGCCTCAATCAATGTCTGCTCATAATTGTCAACCAAATTTAAAATAAATTGCCGAATATTGTTTTCAGTAAAATCAAGATTACTATGAATTTGGAGTTGCTTTTCAAACTCCTCTTTTTTCTTTGCCGTCATACGCTTTATTACTTCTGGGATTAACAAAGTTTTACGCCAAAATGAAACACGAACAACTTTCAATAGTTCATTTAAATCGTCCTTCATCATATCCGTTACCTTACCTGAAGTAGGGGCATGCTTATCAGGACTTCGATTTAAACGAATAAAAGATCCTATTTTTTTATAATTTGTATAATAATCAATAAGTGTCTGCGTTCCTATTAAAATAATCTGATTATATTCTGCTACCAAATCAAAAATATTACTTTTTGTTGCCACCTCATAATTTTCTTCAAGCGTTTCATCGTTTCCTTTAGACGTTGTATCGCCACAATCTTGAAACAAATCCTCTTCAACTACTCGTTCAATCACAATATGAATCAAAACAATTTCAACTCCTGTAGGACGTTCCGAATCCTTAAACGCTTCTTGAATGTATTCAATATCAGCATTCAATTTTTTTAATTCTACAACTAATTTCTTACGTATATTTGTGTACGGATTTTTCAATGTTTCTGCATTCAATAAGAAGACAATCTCACCACTGTACATAATGTCAATTGCTTTAAGTAAATGCTGAACACCAAAATCAAACGGCGGATTTGCAATAATAAGATCAAATTTATCAGGCCCGGAATATGTTAAAAAATCTGTATCAATTACCTTGATGCCTTTTCCCGATAATACAGCACGTAATTCTGGATCGATTTCGATTGCACAAACTTCCCTTTCAGCACGGGATTGACTTTTCAAATACTCACAAATATCCCCTTTTCCAGCAGAAGGCTCTAATATATAATTTGGTCTATTCTTTACCTTTGCCCACATCTTTGCAATAAGATGTTTTGGTGTTGGATAAAAGTTTAATTTATTTATTAAAGCCCCCCTTCCACGTTTCACACCCTAACCCCCATCACAACACAGAAATAACTGTTATCCTCTTCACGAAGTATCATCCCAAGTTCTGCACAATCAATAAAAAAGGAGTCTCCTGAGATGCCCCCCACTGCATCAATCAAATACTTAGTATTAAACAACTTCTCAAACGGCTCTCCATCGTATTCAATTTTTATGGTGTCCCGAACATCCCCAAGATCCGGATGTGTCATCGTCATCTCAAGCTGCCCTTTTGAAAACGACAATGACGAAGCCGAATAATGTTCATCAGTTATCACTGCCATACGATTCAATGCCAATAAAAAGACACCAGTATTCACTTCAATACTGGCAGTAACCTCTTTTGGTATCACCCTGTTGTAATCAGGAAACTCAGCATCAATAAATGAAATTCGCAGGTTCCTGGTATCAGTCCTAAGAATACAAAATGAATCACTGATACCCATTTCAAATTCCTTTACGCCCCCAGCAAATTGCTTGATCTCCAGCAACCCCTTCACAGGAATTAAAATACCCTTCTCCAACTCCAAGAAATGGAAAACCTTTTCAACCACACTTAATCTATACCCGTCAGTCGCCACCATCTTGACCGTATGTGACTTTCCTTTCCTCTTTGACTCCAACAAAGCCCCATTCAAAGATAGCTTTGTTTCCTCACTGGATATAGCAAAGGAAACTTTGTTTTGCATCTCCAAAATATTCTCACTTTTAACATTACAAAATTCAATATCAGTTTCCATTTTAACAACCGGGAAATCATTAGCTGGCAATCCTGGAAGATTGTAAACCACCTTCCCACACAATAACTGTACCCAATTATTGCCCTTCTTCCTGAATAAAAGAGGGCCTTCAGGCAACTCATTTACCATTTTGAAAAGCATTCTCGCTGGTAATACTATACTCCCAGCTTCATTTATTGTGGCCTCACAATCCTCTATGGAAGACAAAGAACTCCCATCCATTGCGGTAATTGAAATCTTGTTCTTGCCTGTCTCAATTAAAACATGCCCCAAAATAAAAACCACTTCACCGCCTTTAGTAATTTCTAAAGTGTTCTTTATGGCACGCAGAAAAACACCCTTTTCAATCTCGAACTTCATATTTTACCTCCATTCTATATCAAACGTAAAATTTTACGTTCTCTAGTTCTTAGGCTCAATCACGGTATCATAAACCTTTTTCACATCAACACCTAATTTATGCAAGCTCAGGATAATCCCAGTTCCCTTTTTTAGGATACTCCGAACAACCTTCTTATCGCCTGCATCAATCGCATCTACCTCTGATACGAGATACTCCAACTCATCCGCACAGGTCAAAACAGTGTAAAACAACTTTGCAATTCGACGACTCTTCGCGGATACCTTTTTCGTTTCCGATCCCTTTTCAGAAGACTTTTTTGTTTCCCAATCTGCATTTGAATTGTCTTCAGATCCCATATTGTCAGATGCTTCCCCAGATGTGTTATCAGAAACATCATTGGCGTTTTTATCGGTAATTCTTTCCGGCCCGGACACTTTAGTAAACGGAAGGGAATACTTCCGAAACCAGTTTACAACCGTATGGGTCGTAATACCGACCGTATCACAGAAACCACCCCAGGTCTCCCCTTCGACTTTCTTATTAACGAGCATCTCATGTGCCTTCAGAAATTCAAGCACCAAATCAAGACCGCCTTCACGTACTTCACGGAAGAGATTCTGACACTTTTGAATAGCAACTGAGTACTCCCAATTTGCAAAATCAAGTTCCATGGCATTAATTTTATCCGGCAGTATGAGTTCGCTTTCCGATACTTCCATTGAACTTTCCTCAGTCTTGCCCTTTTGTAAAATAACCTTTGCCGCAATCTTGCTGTCTTTCCGGCACTGTTTCCGGTCATCACATTTTTCACATTCCGCTTTCTCGGAATCAAAGCCCGTTCCCTTGTCAGGGCAAGGCTCCTTACCAACATCTGTAAGTGCTGGTCCAGACGCCTCAAATTCCCCACCTCCACCAGCTCCCTTGATTGCCGCAATGACCTTTTCTGTCACCTTGGAAAGTTTATCACCATCTTCCACCAAGGCCATAGCCTCTGCAATACCTTCAATGATTACTTCCTTTTTGACTCCGACAAATTTTATTGCAGGATCACAGTCCAATATGGTATTAAGATCCTTTGCTGTCGCCTGAAGTTCTTTAAAAGTTACATTCTCCATTACACTCTCCTTTTCTGTTTCTGTTTTATTTTTTTTACCTATGATACATTATCGCCAGAACACAAAGTTTTTGACAAAAAAATCATTTTTATTTTATCGCCCTCAACCCCTCAGCACCCAACAAGAAATCGTAAAACCATTTCAGCAACTTTGTCTTGTCCTGAAGAGAATTGACATACAGCCATTGCTTCCCGCACCTGTTTATTTCCCGAGTATACTTTGCCGCCTGAGGACCTTTTGCATCATACCGCGACTGCTCACAATAAACCATCAACAGATCAAAAATACCTCTGACTGTGGCTTTCCCTGTTTCCAAAGACCCCATAACGATATACTTGGCAGAGAAAGCCCTACACAGCACCTTCTTGAATTCCTGCAGATCAGGCAGCTCTTTACTCTGTCGGCCATTCAAAACAATTCTTACTGGTCCTTTTGGTAAACGCTTTCGCTCCATAATCCCTCCCTCAAACAAGATGGCTATCCAGATAAGGTTTCCCGATACGAAGCTGTTGAAGCACCAGCACCTCTCTGATTAAATCAAAATCATCATCTCGCTGTGCCAGCACCTTCGCCCTCATTATGCCAGCCTCCTTTTCCTCCCGGCTCTGGTTTAATGCTACAGCCCCATCCACCACCGCAAGTTTCCGAATCTCATCAGCCCAGTCACCCTGCGTCACATCCTTCCCTGTCCTGGCGGTATTGGACTGGCTTGCCGTCCAAACAAGAGCATGCTTCCTCTGTGCCAAGGATTTATGCCCCTCCCATATTTCACTGATCTGATCCTTTGGTGCTACTCGCGGATCTCCTCGAAATTTGTCAGCATAATCTGTTATAATCACATCAGCGGTAAAATCTTCATAATGCTCAAGATTATCAACGTATATATTAAACTGGCTGATAGTAATTGTCTTCGATGGAAATTCAACCATTTTTAGCTGATTGCCCCGAAGAAAGGTTCTTGACACTGCTCTTGCCTTTTTTATCGCCGCTATACTGGTAATCTCTTCCTTCTCAACTTCCTTATACCAGACAGCCGGTTTACACTCCTTACAAGCAGTACAAACGCGATACTTCCTTGGGGCATCACCTAACTCTGGAAACCCTCCATCCTCATCAACCAGACCGACATTACATCGGCGCTCCTCTTTTTCACAACAATCAGTTTGATTAAATTCGCAATCAAAAATAGGAATCCGCACAACCCCAGCGTATTTCTTTTTCGGCAATCCGCTTAATGAATGATGAATCCTTTGCAGCATCTTCCTCTCTGACATTTCAAAAGAAGCAAACAACACATTATACCCAGCAAGCAAAGCATGCAAAGCAATATACATCAACCACCAGGATTTTCCTCTCTTCATCGGCGCTACGATCGCCCAAAGCTGACTTCGCTCATGCATGCCTACAGCTTTTCCAAGTGCTCCCGGAAAACAAAATAACTCATCCTCGGTAGCGGCGTTATCAAAAGCGTTAATGATAGCATCTTCATCTGCAATAGGATCTACCGAATTACCTCTTGGTCGCTCCACCCGCCGAAACTCCCCCACGAGCTGCTCTGCTTCCTCCACGTCATCTGTTGCCAGCGCTGAAGTGATATCCTCCTTCAACATCACAAGCTTCCTGCGCTTTAAATATTTCTCAGCATTATCAATTTCATACTTGGCATTAAATTTTTCTCCCTTGGAATAAACGTCTGACAATCCAGAAAGAAAATCATCCACAAGATCTGCATTCGTTTCATCAAACAAACCCTCTCGCACACGGCTGTTGTAAATCTCTTGAATGGTATCGCCAGGAGCAGCCGAATAGGTTTTATAATACTCATTGCACCAACCAGCTACAATCCGCACATAGGGAATCTCGAAAAGATCAGATTTGTACAAGGTCTGCATCTCTCTCAAAAACTGATTGCTAATGATCATCCCTGTAAGTATTTTAAGTTCACGATCCAAGCTGACAGATTCTTTTCTCCACATTCCCATAGTGCTCCTTTTCAGTATTAGTTACAGATCGTATTTTGTTTTATAAATTTCATACCAACGAGAATACACAGCCCTCAGAGGAGAATGGAACAGTATCTGCAATTCCCCACCAAACTCCTCCTTCCAGCAGTCCAAACAAAAGACCAATGCGCCAACCCTTACCATATCAGGAAGACACTTGTCACACTTCAAACAAATGTTGTTCTGTAACCCTCTAGCCTCTAAAGCCATATTTATACACCACTCACCTTTCGCGTCTTTAGATTAAAGCTCAAGCCAATTCCTGAGAACAGCGACTTTAAAAAATCATCCCAACGAACAGATTCAGGACCAATCATCTTTGGTGTGATTCGGAACCCATCAGAGTTTTCCTCCTTCAACCATTCAGCATAAGCGCTGCAAAACTTCTGTGGCCTACCCACAGGCCCAATGTGGTAATCGATGTTGCTGGAGCGTTTCAATATCTCACTATGAAAGTAGATAAGCTCTTCAACACTCTGAATGAGCTTCTTTGAAGTGTTTTTGGTATCAGTCAGAGTTTGAAATTGAGTTAATATTTTACGAAAGACAATTTGCGGTTTCCCCACCAACCGCAATGACTCGTAATCTACAATCTCATCCGGGTCACCGTTGGCAATCAATTTGGGGGGCTTTTTCACCACCATCATAAACAAGCTACTCCCAGTATGTGGATTAAACAGCATTGCCGGCAACCCTTTTGGAATCGTTGTTTTGTCATTCCCCCACTCACCATATCCAGGAGTAGCCAGTTTACTCAGCGCAACCATGCCGACTTTGATTTCTTCATCAGTCCATTTTTTAGTAGTGTACTCTTCTGGGATTTTATGTTGTTTCAGGAAATCTTTGTTGATGGCGTTGCGGCGGAAAAAGGTACCAGTCTTTAATTGGCGAAGAAGCGATACAGCACCCTTATAAGTTTTGGTTGTGGTATTTCCATGGGTCTGTAAATTTGGTAGAGTATTCCAATATACTAATAAAGAATTTGGTTTGGGTGCCCCTCTTTTCATTTTGGAAGCATCAGGTTCTTCAGAACCTAGACTTCTTTTATCTTTTTTAAAAGAAGTATTATCTTTGTTCTCCTTATGCATCGCCGATTCAATAGACCCTAGTGTCGACGATTTAGGGGATTCTAGGGGTTCAGTAATTTCATTTCCTAAAGTATTTTCTTCAATAAAAGTGTGCAATTTATCCATGTTTAAATGATACCATTCTTTTGCTGGTAGTCCTCTTTGAACAATTTCCAAAACACCTATTTCTTTAAAGTATTTTTTGCATTTTCGTATTGTATATTCAGGTGCTCCAATCACTTTAATTTGCTGTTCATGTGTCTGAAAAAACCAATTGTCTTTAACTTTTTTAGGATTGTGTTTTATATGATAATTTAATTTGTCTACGAGGTTAGATATAAAAAGTGTTTTAGACGGCCCCAGTATGCTGAGCATTTTTTTATTTACGGCAAGAAAAGCACCACCAGTTGCATAAAGATCTAATAAAACATTTTCTAGTTTTTTCTGATTTTCCATGGGAAAATACCTCTCTATTTTAAAAGCTTATTCAGTAAATCTATGTTTAAATGGTAATATTCTTTTGATGGTAAACCTCTTTGTTCAGTATCGAGTATTTTGAGTTTTTTAAAGAACTTTTTACATTGCCGTATCGTGTACTCTGAATATCCAATTTCTTGTGTTTGCTGTTCATGTGTTTGAAGAAACCAATTATCTTTGCATCCTTCAGAAGTATGCTTTATTTGATACGTTAATTTAGCAATTAAGTTTTCAATAAAAAGTGCTTTCTTAATCCCAAATACCGACACTATTCGTTTATCAATAATGAAATGTGTTTCTGACATAATACCTCCTCTAATACATTGGTCTGTTAAATCGTTCGTTGAACGCTTCAACATGATGATGGTGTAATTTAAGATAATTAGGATCAACCATTAAAACTCTTTTTCTGCCATCGAATGAAAGTTGTTTGATGTATTTTTGTTGTTTCAATTTTCTTATTGAATTTGATATTGTTTGCCGGCTTGTAGCTAATATGCATGCAAAATAATCATTACCAGCATAGCAATGTTTTTCAGTGCTATCCAGACCTTGAATTATCCAGAAAACATGTTGATCTTTGTTTGTTAAAGATGGATTAAAGGCGACTTCACCAGGAATAATAAAATTTGTAACATCATAATCATTTTCTTGATTATCCATAGGAAGACCTCAAATAAAGAGGGCATATCCTACGTGGGAAATTCCAGGGTGCTACCCGGCACGTAGGATATGCCCGACACATTCCGACCATGCTGCGATAACAAAGTCGCACTTGGTTTCCCAAGAATCGGAAGTATGCCTTATTGAGTTAATTAATTGATAGGAATTTGTTATACGCATGATCTCTTCTTTCTTGATCTACTGCAAGAACGTAAAATTTTACGTTCCCTTTTAATTTCCTGACTGAAGTATAATACAAAATGAATTTAAAATAAAGCTCGTATCACTATTATTATAGTAAAAAGCAGGAGTTTTTAATGATAAAAAAGGAAAAAAAGAAACGGCATTCCTTAATTAAATTAAAGACTTACTGAAATCAAGGGAGATTCGGCGGAAAACAGATATTCAAGTCAAGTTTTTTATAAAAAAAATGCACCTCTAAGTACTTATAATTATTAAAGAAGTAAATTATTTTCATTTATTTTCTTTTTTTTCTTTATTTTCTTTCTTATATGAGCTATATTGTAATCAAGAGAGAGAAACAAGGATCATTGAAAACCCCGGATGGAACTCAAGTGAAGAGGAAGAAGGCCGGGACCGAAACGAGGGTAGCCAGAACGGAGACGGAAGCACCTGAGAAAGTAGTTCAGGGAGAGACACTCCGGAGGAAGGAAAAGCCCAATAGGTCGAAACTGAGGAAACCAACCTCAGTCTGCTGGTTTTGCCAGTACTGATGAGACCAATACCTTATAAGGAGGACAGGATGATGAATAAAGAAATCTTAAAAGCAGCATTAACAGGAAACAAAAATGCAACAGTGAAAGATGGGTTGCGTTATTTGATAGAAGTTTCCTCCAGCATTGAAAATATAAATGGGAAAATACACATGATGACTAACTTGATGGAATTTGACAAACCGACAGCTTTAGGAATTGCAGCTTGGGATAATAACGAAAATTGTAATGCTCTCGTAACTCACAACCTACGATCGTTTAAAGTTTGGGATTTATCCGCGTTAATAACAAAGATTAGAATAGACTGATAGGTCGAAACCGGGATTCGTCCCGGTCTGCTGGTTTTGCCAGCACTGATGAGACCAAACATTAACCTATTATAAAGGGGGAACGAAAAATGATTATAAAAGTAACTCATAGAATTGCAACAGGAAATGAAGCTGAATATTTTGAAGGACTCGAAAGGGCAGAAAAAATTAAAAAGTATACTTCTAAATTTGATGGATCATATGAAGCTGCCAAGGGAGATATTGAAGGTGCTATTTTAGCACGTGACGAATTTAATGCAAATCCATTCTAGTGGTACCGGTATAACAGAAATGATGATGGTGCTGCTTATGATGCTGGATGTGCCAGAGCAATTGATTCAGGAAAATGCCCTGATCATTTTACTTTGATCGGAGCTTGTGAGGCAGTCAGAGTTTAACCTATTATAAGGGAGAAATTAACCATGTTAATACTTATTTGTATTGTTTGTGGTATTGGATTAGCACTTGTTATTTACGAAGGACTTTACCCACCAAAAGGAGGAAAGTAAGATGGTAGAAATTACAAAAGATCAACAAGAAATTTTGGATGGAATGCGGTTTGTAGCGAAAGCAGTTAGCAAAGATGAACTCAGGCCTCAGATAAACCTTATTAGCATCACCTCGTGGGGAGCAGAAGCCACAGATGGGCATCGGTTGCACAAATTCCTTTTTGATCACACTTGCCAATCTGGGCTGTATCGTATCATCAAAAACACCAAATCACTCATGGCCTTGATCATGGATGACACAGGAGTGGAATTCCCAAAAACTGATAGTGTGTGGCCTGATGAATATGGCATGAAATTCCAGGAGCTTCCTTCAGGAAAAAACTCAGTAGACTTGCTTCTCAAAGATATTTACAAAGTAATACTATCTAACATGACCATTAATCACCGCTATGTACTTGATGTGGTTGATGGTGCTGGATGGTCTTATACTCCTCTTCCTGCCGAGGCAAGTTTTTACATTCTGATCGTATTTCGAAATGGAATGGGACGTGCTGCCATAATAATGGTTGTAAAAGATTCTCGTATTTAAGCTTTCTTGACTCCTTACCCGCCCCACTCTCAGGTGGGGCGACATAAGTAGTTAAACAGCAGTCAACCTATCTAAAAGGAGGATACACGATGGGAAATGCTTTTTTAGAAGTTGAAACAAGGATGGAAGGTAGGGAGATAACCTTCAAGGCTGTCAGGTCGGTTATGAATCGGGTGAATAATGATCTGGCTGTAGATGTTGAAATCGATAACGACCTTGTTTTGGTAGTCCTTCATGGACTGCAAGAGAACAGGGCAATCGAAACAGGGAAGCGAAATTAAAGGGGAGGAAGAAAGATGCCAGAAGAATCAATTAAAGAAATATTGATGCGAAGAGACGGAATATCTGAAAAAGAAGCTGATGAACTAATTACAAATGCAAGAGAGGATTTAGATAATCGCCTTGTTGAAGGAAAAATGGCTTCCGATATCTGCGAAGAATGGTTTGGCCTTGAACCTGACTACTTAGAAGAATTAATAAATTAAAGGAGGACGATAACATGCAGAGAAGAACAACTGCACCGATGGTAAGACAAACGCCGGTAAAGAAGACCAAAAAGAGCAGGAATGGAATTGAAATTACCTGCAGATATTGCGAATCGTTTACTCATGCAGAAGCGAAATACCGGATGGAAAACGGTGTTCGGAAATGCGCTCAGAAAGGCTGGATCTCACTTGAAACCCCTATCTGTGATGAGTTCAAACCATCTTCCATCTTCTACTGTCAGAAACATGATCACCAACTGGATCTGCTTGCCTGCGCTAACAGACGAGAAAAGCACTTTGAAGGTTGTGTGAATTGTAAGCAGGGTAAGGTGATTGAGAAAATAATCGAACGCGAAAAGGAGGAAGCAGACGATGAAGAAAACAATGAAAAGGAATAGACCGTATTTCCCGAATCCAATCAAAAGAGACATCTTTGATTTTCACGCGAGACCAATAGAAGGATATCAGGAAATTCTGGATGCCAACAACGGCAACACCTTCAAGGTACTTTCTGATCGTTACAGCATAACACGACATGAGGAAATGCTTGAAATCGTAGAAGAAGCAATCACAGCATCTCCTGAGTATGGTAAGCCGGTGAAAGAGATTGAAACATTTGATGGCGGAGCCAAGATGAGATCAAGTTATATCTTTTCTGAAGTTGAAATCACGATAGGTGATTCTGACAAACTCAATCCAAGGATTGACATATTCAATTCCTATGATGGAGGATGGTCAAGAAAGATCTTTTTTGGTGCTTTCAGACTGATCTGCTCCAACGGTTTGGTTGTTGGGGAAAAGTCTTTGGAGTACCGAACTAAGCATGTGGTAGAACTTGATAAAGAAGATGTCATCAAGCAGATTCGCTTCGGCATGGAACGGCTATCAGAGCAGAAACAGATCTGGAACAGGTGGGTTGATGAAGTGGTCTTACCTGTCCAGTATGAAATTGTCATGGAGCAACTTCCTATCGGGAAAAGGGGAATGGAGGAGCTTCACCAAACGGTTGAGGTTTCTTCTCAGTTGACTTTGGATGATATAAAGACAAGATCCCTTTCCTTGTGGATGTTTTATAACATTCTTTGTCAGTACGCCACCCACAAATCAACCAGCCATTTGCGGCGTGTCCAGATTGAAACAGCAATTCAAAGTGCATTCCGACATGCCTAAGGAGGACGAGATGGAATATCAAAAATACATCCCTTTGATCAAAAAGAAGGTCTGGCAATTCCATAGATCTTATGGAGTTGAAGTGGATGAGCTTGAAGGTGTGGCAAATCTGTGTTTCGTTGAAGCTGTATCCGACTATGATCCTGAGAAAGCTACTCAGTTCTGCACATGGCTGTATCACAAGATCCATTATGGTCTTCTTGAATTTGCCCTTGCCAAACGAGTGCCGACGATCTCTTTGACTGAAGTCGATACCGAGGGACATGCAGTAATAGATCTTGATCACTCTTTTGGCACACCGGCGATACAAGAGCGTACATGCATCCTGAAGGATAAACTGTCAAATCTTAGTGAGAAGGGAAGGTATGTTGCCGTTCTTGCTTTAAATCCAACTCCTGAGCTTATGGAGAACAGCTGTCGTGGTGATGACACAGTATGGTCAAAAAAAGTTACTAAACATCTTCTCACAAAGTACCTCACCAAAGTCCACAACTGGACGTATTCCGAAGCAAATAGAGCTTGTTCTGAGATCTCAGCTGTACTTAAAGATATTTGATCATTAAAAACTTTTTGAAATCACGATAATATAAGTGTAAGGTGTGAATAAGGGTGCCGGTAGAAGTCCGGCTGTAAAAAGACGTTGAGCTAGTTACTCAACTGATTTGGGAGCAAGGCACTGGCTAATTCAAGCCAAGCTCTGCATTAGATTGGCGCTCGCCCAAATTTATGCTTTGCGCTTATCAATAACAAGTTCTTTTATTCACAAAAGAAAGGAGGCTCAATCATGAAATGATTTTATGGCCTATAAAACTTTGGCGCATGGCTGTGGCCCATGTAAGCTGATAGTATCTTCGAGTCAATTTTCCTCCGAGAGTCCTGTGAATAATTGGACTGCCATTATGGCAAACGCAGAGGGCAGGACGATAATTGATTGCAGATTATCCTCCTGTAATGCACAGCTCAGGTCCCAAGTCCTGGCAGAAAGAAAGGTATTCATGAAACAAGTAAAAGTAAGAATCATAGATAATATTCACGCCCAAGCTGTTGATGGCAAAAGCCTCATGTTCATTCGAAAGAATATGACAATAACGCGAGAAGCTTGGCGCCAGACAAAGTATAAAAAGGAGATGCACACTTATCCCTACTCTCTTGTTGATAAAAAAAATGGAATTTTCCTGGCAGGTTTTATGTCTCGTCTGGCTTTCTTATGTGAAAAGAATGACCATGAACTCATCATAACAAACCCAAGAAACAAGATTGTAACCACAAGGATCACTCCCCAGGTCCCAGGAATCATCTTCCGAGAAGACCAGACAGAAGCAGTCAATCAAGCTCTGCTGGAGCAGCGTGGGGTTGTGGTTGCCGCAACTGGAACAGGGAAAACAATTCTGGCAAAAGGAATCATCAATGCGGTATTTGCCATCGATCCAAGATGCCGAATCTTATATCTAGTTCATAATAAGGATATATGCGAACAAATTGCTGGTGAATTTGAACTTTCTGGGATGGAAGTAGGGCGCTTGTTTGGTGGGAAAAAAGAAGTAAAACAAAAAGTTATTGTAGCAACAAGACAGTCAGCTGCAAATCACCTAAAGGATCTCTGTGGGTTTGATTGCTTTATCGTAGATGAAGTTCATCACGTAGCAAAATTAAAATCACAATATACTACCTTGCTTCAATCGCTAAATTCTCCCTTCCGGATAGGACTCACCGCAAAGCTAAAAAGTACAAATGAAGAAGCGGTTGCGGCTGTTGAAGGACTCATAGGGAAAACGGTTTTTAATCTGTCAATAAATCAAGCACGAGACTTAAAAATACTGGCTGAGCCCAAAATCAAATTAATCAGAGTTCCCTATTGTGATAATACCGCTGAGCTGCGCACCTACAAAGATATTTACCAAGTTGGCATCGTTGAGTATCAAATTCGCAACAGGCTTATTGCCAGAGAAATTGATGCTATCTTAAACCAAGGCAATTCTGTGCTAGTTTTTGTGACAAAGATTGAGCACGGAGAAAGAATTCAAGACACAGTAAAGCAAATGTACGATCGCAACATAACTTTTGTGCATGGAGATACCATCGATGAAGTTAGAAATAAAGCGAAAGTAAATTTACAAGCGAAGACAAAAGGTGGCAGCTGTGTCATCGCTTCGGTGATTTGGAAGGAAGGCATTAACATCCCCTCCTTGGATAGCATAATTAATGCGGGTGGAGGAAAGTCCGATGAAGCAACAATACAAATGATCGGCAGGGCACTTCGTCTTGCTGAAGGGAAAACAGAGGTGACCATCGTAGATTTTCTTGATGATAATGTTTACTTGTCAAGGCACACAGTGAAACGCTTACATGTGTATGTGAAAAACAATTGGCTATGATACGAAAAACGATACCCAAAGGATCAGAGAGGTACATGCCTGTGGTAGAGGAATCTAGAAGGATTGCATTGGAAAAAGAGCCGACTGTGAAAGGTGAATTTAATCACATCCGCAGATGGCGTATATTTACTAAAACTCTTCTGAATAAAAGCGGTCAAGAAGCATTTCGCGTAGGGATAAATGACAGCAGGGAAAAAATTGATAGCTGTCTTAAATTCTTTGGCCTCTTATGAAACAATTTGATATCCTGAAATTTCTTTCCACCTATAATATTGATTCTACAACAGAGGGAAAACACGGTCGTTCTGGGTGGGTGCAGGTGAAATGCCCCATGTGTACAGGATCAGATGGCTATCCAGGTGGCTTCAATATTGCAGAAAGCTACTACAACTGCTACAGATGTGGATGGCATCCTCTCAAAGACATCATCTCTTCCTTGCTTGGGATCTCCGAGCAAGAAGCAATCACCATTCTCAAGACTATGCGCCGAAGTAAAGGCGCTAGTACCCACCAGAAGGCCAGAGACACCCCAGAGAGCCCAAAAGAAGTTTGCTTGCCCCCAAATACAAGCACCATGCAAGAAAGCCACAGGAAGTACCTAGCAAGACGTAATTTTGACCCCGAAAAACTTGAAGATCTTTACCAGTTAAAAGGCACAAATCATTTAGGCCAGTACAAGTTCCGTATCATAGCTCCGATCTATTTCAAAGGCCAACTTGTTTCTTACCAAGGAAGAGACACCACAGACAGATCCCCATTGAAGTATAAGGCCTGTCCATTGATAGATGAAGTGGTGCATCACAAAAACATTCTTTATGGGATAGATCTGGTGATGGGAGATACTTTGATTATCGTAGAAGGAATAACCGATGTTTGGCGGATAGGATCTCCAGCTGTCGCTACTTTTGGGACAAGCTTTACCACCGAGCAATTGCAACTGATAATCAAACGAAAATTTAAACAGGTGATCCTTCTGTTTGATGCCGAATCTGATGCCCAAGTGAAAGCTCGTAAAATGGCAATTCGATTATCTGCTCATGGAATTTCGGTCATGAATATAGCACTTGATGATGGTGATCCTGGCAGCTTATCAGAGGAAGATGTTATTGAATTACGCAAGGATTTGAGTTTTGAACTTAAAATAGGATCGAAGTAGCTTTAATTTGCCGGTTTAATTCACCCAGAGCATGGGCTAGAATCGTTTTAAAACCCTTTAAGCAGGAAAGGTACACCTTATAGCTAGAAAACCCTGTACAAACGAAATTTGAAGGGGAGCGCTGTGGCGGATGGCGCAGCGCCATTAACGGGAAAAAGGAGGTAAACCCGTATCACCGCCACAGCGAAGATATTTATTTGCACAAACAATAGATAAATTCATTCTTTTTCTCAGTCTAATCGATATCTGCCGTGAACCATATAGGCCTCAGGTCGAGCTTTTGTCCAGTTATTTATATTCGTAGGACTTGGACGTTTCAAATTGTATTCCGGGTCAATCTCTCTAATATATCTGCCCTTATCTGAGCAGATATCGAAGTACGGGAGCTGCATCCACTCAGTTCCAAAAAACTGGCCGACAATAGCCACAGGGTCATACAAGCGTCTGTACCAAGGCTTTGCCAAGTCTGTAGCGATCACATTGCGCAGGATTCTCCGCTCCTTTCTCCCCCACTCTTTTCCATAGACGAACTTCAATGCGTGTCGCTCCATGTAATCCTCAACATGAACCTCGTGGAAAGTCTTACTCTGTGTCGCTAAAATCCCCGGCTTTAACAACCACATAAAATGGTTGTAAAGACCATGCTCCCTTATAGCTATTGCAGTAGCGATTGCAGACCCGATTCCATAGCTGAACACCATCATGGGACAAAGTTCTTTGGGAATATTCAAAATATCTTCCTTTGTCAACTGTCTTCTATCCATTACCTTCCCTCCCCTAAACTATAATGGTTACCATCCATCCATCGTCCGCCCCAGGTTCCACCAAGTGATTCCCAGTAGGTTCCAAGAGGTTGATGATCTTCTGTTTTATCTAACCAGACACCATCTTTGTACAAATCAATATCCTGCGCCAGTCCTTTATAGTGGAAACTATTTCTGATATGTCCAGTCCTACACCGGCCATCAGCAAGAGCAACTTCATAGCCCAGACCAATAGCGAATAGAATCAACTTAGCCAACATTACCGCCATCTTTCTTCTTTGATCTCCATAGGTAATTTCATTCTTCATTACGGATTCCTTATCACTACTTGATTATCATCCCCTTCAAGACCCTTGTGTCCATGCCCATTCAAAGCCTTTTCAAGTTTTACATCCACGCCATTTAATGCATCTAATTTATGATGAACAGGTCTTAGAAGATACCAGAGTATTCCGAATACTCCGCCAAGTGTCAGTGTAGATTGAGTTATTCCTGTTAAAACGCAGCCCAGAGTTTGTACCATCGAAAGACCTCCTAAAATATATTAAATGATATTATTCTACTCCTCAACCTCAATCAAAGGCACCAGTACAGTCATTTCTTCTACTGTGCAGGCTGGCTCCTTGTCGAGATCGAACTTTATTTTCTTCAGCCCTAAGTCAATTTCTATTTCGATCAGTTCTTTTATATCCTTTCCAAATCCAACTACATCATCTAAAGAAACATTTTTGCCGTCTGATATCATATCACCTTTTTTCCATTTTCGTTCTCCTTCTCCCCCGTCCTTTTCATACCGCTTGGCGTGTTTTTCAATCAGCTTCTGTCTCTCAGCGAAATAGATTGCTCCTTCTTTTTGGATTCGGTCAAATGCCCTCGCCAACCAATAAGATGTTTTTGCCGTAAACGGTTTTTTTGCTAAATCCTGAAAAAGTGAATTACTACCAAGTCCATCTAAATATCCATTCGTTACTTTAATCATTTTACTCCTCCTTTTTATTGTATATAGCTATGACTACCATTGTGGATAAAAAACACACTGTAAGTGTGCTCTGTGTTCTCAACCTTCACCGTAAAAGCCCCTTTACACAAAAGGGGATTATATCCAAAATCTTTCATCATCGTATAAACATGAACAGCATAAATTCCATAATTATCTAAAGTAATTTCACCCTCATGCTTGCAACCTTGCGCATATATCGTAACTGGGACGATTTGTAATTCTGAAGATGTGCTTACAATATTTACTGCACTCCACCACCCACAATATACATGAGTTTCATCAAATGTACTATTTGACCATTCCCCGTAATAAATCTTAGTATTTTTGTGACTTTTGTCCTTTGAATACCGATAGCAAATATTTTTATAGTTGCCAGAAACACTTAACTTGGTGCATTGTACTCCCCTAAATCCACCCAAATCCTCTATCCCTGCAATCGTTTCCTTTGTCCCAAAAGAGGTAGCATCTAGGTATTTCATAATGATATCCCCAGATTCATGCAGTATAATTTGAAACGTATTTAATACTTTTTTATGATACGTATACGGCACGTCACGATATTCTATAACAAACTCTCTATTCGGAGCAACCCCACGGGTCACATAACCAACATGTGGTGAGCCTCATACTCCTGGGTGAAGGTATCCCCATAACCCGGCAATAAAATTATCAGCAGAGCCTCCCTCTGTTGGTATTGTGTCTATTCTGCAATACCCCCACAAAAGATTATTAAATGTCAAGTATCCCCAAGGTGAAATATACACATATGAATAAATATTGTCATAAAAGGTAAAATTAAATCCAATATCTACTTTTTGCAAATTAGGCCACGCATCTTTTGGTATGCCGGTTCCAGTTTCTCTGTCAATTTCCTCCCATGTAAATTCGTCAATGGTCATTGTATATGTATTTATCTCTGACCATGCATGTGCCGGAAGTGTCAGCATCATTAACAACATTAATAATACGAATAGAATTTTTTTCATTTTTCCCCTTCTCTTTAAAAGTTTATTGTGCATAACTATGACTCCCGTTATGCAAAAAGAATACACTGTATGTAAACGGTGTGTTCTCCACCTTTACAATAAAACCACCCTTACACAAAATTTTATTATGACCAAATGCTTCCATTATGTCCTGGACATGCTTCGCATAAATACCATATCTTTCTAAGAAAATAACATTCTCGTACTTTCCATCTTTTGTGTAAATAGTAATTAGAACTTCTTGTATTTCCTCTGAGATATTTACAATATTTACTGCACTCCACCACCCACAATAGACTGGAATGCTTTTATCAGAATCATATGCCGGAAAAACTTTATCCGACCACGCACCATAATAGACCTGTGTTCCTGTCTCCGCCGCAAAAGCGGAAACTGAAAATAACATAAATAATATCACTATTAACTTTTTCATATCTTCCCCCTCCTTTATACTATTTGCGTGTCAGTTCCTGCATCGTCGGTAAACCATAATTCACAGGGATCTTCATTTTTAACCCATAATTGCCCATACCCTGCAATGTCAGTAGTCGCAGAAGCACGTTCAGCTATATACATAACTCCTCCTAAAACGACTCCACCGGCATTTGTCGCTAATTGTATCATAGCGTCATAATGGAGTCGGACGGTTGAATGACCGCCTGTATAAACTCCAGTAATATATTTGTGGGTAGAATCGTACTGAATAGATTTTCCATTAGCTGAGTAAATATCTCCGGCAAGATGAAAATCTTTCCATTTATAAGACACGCCACCAAGATCAATTACGCTAGTAGGAGAAGGATGAAAATATTTGAGAGCAGCCGTAGAATCCAAAGACACGTCGTATTCAACATTACCATATTTAGCGATAAAACCAGCTATTGCATAGGAATTATTTGAATTCATGGTATATACTTGCGCTAATTGCGTAGTTACTCCATAAACACTTGCTGTTGAACTTGTACCTCCAACAGCAGAAATACTTACCGTCGAGAATCGAAGCGAGCCTCCACCTATATAGCAATCGACCACGTTATTGGTTTCTGGTCTAATAAAGAAATTTGTTCCGCTACCTAGGAATCCTCCGATTACAGTAGTATATGTTGTACCCACAAATTTTATAAGACCGGGGTTAGCATTATCGGCTGTCAGTGAAATATCTCCACCACTATTTACAGTTATCGAAGCTACCCCTGCATTACTTATCGTAATAACATCGGTCACATTATTTCTGAGACTGATTGCCCCTGATGTAATGTACACATTTGACTGCCCAGCCCCGGTCTGGCCTACAAGGATACTGCCGCCAGACAACTCAGTAAGAACAGTAGCCCCATCCTTGAATTGGAGCGATGAAGTTGTAAGGCGTATATGCTCATAACTAGTTCTCCCAATTGTAGTCGTTGCTCCATAAGTAGCGTAGAGGGTGGCTCCGTCCTTAATCTGCATACCAAGAGACGACAACTTTACATGCTCGTTACTCTGATCCCCCAGATAAGCTATCCCGGAAGCCAGTTCAAAGTTCTTAACATTATTCGCATATCCTTCTATTCCAGAGGCGGTGACAAGTAATTGCTCTGTAGCATCGACCTTCCTACGCATCAGATAGAGATATCCGCTATCCAGAACCGCCGTCTGTACCCTTCCGTAAGTGACCCCATTTGCTATGGCATCAAGGGTTGTACTCCCTCCGGTAATAGTGATTGACCCTGACATCCTGATTCCATTAGTAGGATCAATCTTAATGTAATTATCATCATCAATATACGCTGCCCATCCATAAAGGTCAGTGGTATACCCTGCATACCCGTTCAAATTCCCTTCTCTGATATGGGTTGTAATTGTACTCCATGGCTCACCAGCGTGCGTGAACACAGACAGATAAGGCGCATGGGCTTCTGAAGCAGTCATATAAATCCCACCATCCCCAGACTGCCCATAATTAACTACAGAAGCACCTTTTTTCCATTCGGGATTTGAATCCACAGCGTAGTTTCCAGCTTTATCTCTTTCAACCCTATACGCAGGAGCATGACCAACAGAAAGAATTTCCATCCATTCATCGTCAATACCATCTTTAATTCTGAGAATATCCCCCACAGCAAAGATTTCATTACCTTCTATCGTAAGAATGGAACCGGCATAGACACCGCTGGGAGTTACGGAGTCACTTGCTATTAATGATTCGGAAATTTTTACATTAGAAATCACCGACCCTTTTGCAGATTCACTTACAGTAAGAGACTCTGAAAGTTTAACATTAAGAGCATTTGTTCCATCATTAACATCGACTGATTCTTCATTAAGCGCTTGTGCAACCCATCTAGCAGCAAGAGAATCATTTAAAATTAGGGATTCTGAAATTGTCGGGTAGAAATCCACCTGTAAAATAACCGCGTCATCTGTAGTTAAAGATTCTGAAATAAAAGCGAATTTATTTTTGATAGCAGTTACAGAATCATCCGCAATCAGGGACTCAAAAAGGACTCCTTTCGCCTCCCATTGTAAAAGATTAGAATCACTTGCTACGCCTGATTCAGAAAGGCTAACACCATAATAAACCACAGCTTCTACTAAATCACTTACAACCACGGATTCTGAAAGTTTAACATTAAGAACATTCGTTCCATCATTAACAACAACAGATTCAGAAAAAAGACATTGTGCCACCCAACCCATTTCAAGAGAATCGTTTACCGCTACAGATTCAGAAAGGGTAACTCCCAACTCAACTAATACAGATACAGAATCGCTCACACCAATCGATTCAGAATCAAGAATCTGCGCTACTAATTGAACAACCGTAGAATCATTAACATCTACGGACTCGTCTACCGTTGCTATTAATTCTTCAACTATATCCAGATATGGTTTATATGTAGCGTCATCGGCAAAATAGCAACCGTTCTGGTATGTATTTGGGGACGGGTCTACGCCGACATAATCATGTGCATACTCTCTGGTACATATCTTAGTATATCCATCCAAGTCCACATCGTTAATTCCGGTAGAATTAAACGTTATTGTATTCCATGCTGAACTTGACCAGCTAACGTGCCCATATTCGCTTCCACTAAAATCATTATACTGATCGTCAGCATCAAGAGTTGTTCCCGCTATTGTACTTTTTTGAGCAGATACCGAACCACCTGACGTAGAGTATCCACGTATTTTCAGGGCTACGGATGTTGGTGTCTCAGTCACGCCCGATGTATCAAAAAAGAAAAACCCACGTCCACATTGGGATGAATTATCCACTCGAGCCGCTTCCATCGTCAAGTGATAATAATCAGAATTGTAACTATGGTTATTGGCAGAGATCCGATTACGGCAATACGTAAGCCAGTATATAGTATTCACGCTTACAGTAATGTATCCATCCCCCGTACTTCCTGTATAAGTATCTCCATCAATGAATACAGGAGCATCTTTAGAGGCCAGCCATACCTTCCCTTTTACAGTAGGAACTTTCTCATATATCAATATGCCTTCTAACTTGTATAGGCGATGAATGATTTCCTGACTCCCCATCACAGAAACATCAGTATCTTCTGTCCACATCTTTGGTGTTGGAATCCAAAGATGTTCTCCATCGGTGGTCTCGAATCGGAATTCATTATTACTATCAGGAAGATATTCAATAATCCCAGTCTTACTGTCTGCTGGTATTGTCTTATTGAGTACTGTAATACCCTTGAGATCAATAATCTCTTGGATAAGAAAATCATCTATCTGGCTCTTTGTTTTGACCGCGGTACGGATATGAACTTCATTAAAACTAGTAACAATGTCATAATCAGCGTAACTATGCTTAAAAGAAAAATCAGAAGTCTTCTCAGAGGATGTAAAAGTGATTGGAATTACCTTATCAACACCACTCAATTTTACTGCTTTAGGTGTCCACTCCATCTGATTATCAGCACCACGCCTGATACCTATGCATTTTTCAGATTTGTCATCATCACGGAAACCGTAAGTAAACTTGTTTTTTAATGCTAAATGATTGCCAAAGGTCTTGGTAGCCTCTGCTGCTGAGTGGACAAGACGAATATCAATATCATCAAACTCTTCAATCTCAGGATTCTCTCCCTCTCCAACCTTTGTCCAGTAATGAATAGGCGCACCAAAGCAAAGATGTCTCTTCCTCCCTCCAGGGAGTTGGAACACCTTTGCCCGTTCGGTACGCTTTTTCTTTATCTCAACGTCAGGATCAGCTTTTGCAACAGTGTAAATGTCCACAGGGTACCCTCTAACTGTCAGCTAATGTAATTTCAATCGTCACATTCAGCACATCATCATCTACCACCGATTTTGCAGCTGCAAACTTACTTGCAGAGAAAAGCGTTCCGCCGCCAGCAACATCTTTTGGTGTAGTAGCAGCCGATCCACCACCAACAAGGGCTGCGCCATAAATTGTTTTCGTCGCTGAAATTGTAAATACGGCTTTGTTTGCAGTGTTGGTGGTCACTTTACTACTTGCTGCAGCTTCCTCATATTCGGGTCGGGTGGCTTCATCGTAAGAATCGCTCGGCGTGTAAACCGGCACTGCGTAAGTTGTATCAGCGTCCGGGGTAGTGTCTGACTCGAAAATTTCCACATACCACGGCGAGATATTGGCTTTGTCATGAAAAGTCGTATCGAGCATGTGATTCAAACCTTCGTTAGAACAGAAGTTGTTATACTCCCACTGGTCAATCAATTTGCCGTCCCTGTAATGATCCCAGGACCAATGCGCTACGAGTTTTATTCTAGCTCCATGAAAAAGATGTCTCGCAATCCATACTTTTACTCGCTCAAATAGTCTAACTAACATAATACCCTCCTAAAAAGTGCCGTTGTCTAATGCCGTCATATCAGCTTCTAAAACATCAGCAGGGAGAATAACAAGATTCCCACCAACCGCTGATACAACATCCTTTTGAAAAACCGCAGTCCTGATAATACCTCGGATATGCGCGTTTCCCACCTCCAGCCAATCAGGGTCAATGCTGAACCCTGCCCCGAAAATCCCTGAAACATAATTAGAACTTCGGATATTAAGAGCATCCCCATCAATTATCAGATAAGGAGAAGCAATCGGACCTACACGTATTAAAGTGTTCGACCTGTCCAGTACAATTTTTGCAAGGTCTTCATCCCAATTATCAGCCAGCCCGTGAGGAGAGACAATCCATTCCCCGATCATGAGAGTTGATGTGCCAACATTCCATTTTAAGCTCTGCTCGCCTCCTACTCGGAAATAACCTGAACCATCGATGTAAAGGCCAGTCTCTGTCCCAGCGAAAGTTATAGCTGAAGCAGACGGGCCTAATTGGATACGAGCGTTGGTTTTATCCAGAAATATAGTCGCGTTTGCTTC
>Ga0075116_10000286_pt1 | contig 23621 bp, 25 predicted proteins | sample AntAceMetag02UKC_FD_69786 | JGI IMG/M metagenome (GOLD analysis project Ga0075116, IMG submission 69786) | Saline lake microbial communities from Ace Lake, Antarctica- Antarctic Ace Lake Metagenome 02UKC | ecosystem: Environmental > Aquatic > Non-marine Saline and Alkaline > Saline | place...
CTCAGCTAATTTATCATTATCGCCAATACTAATAACCCCTGCTAAATGATAAACTTCTTCAACTCCCTGACAAGCTTTATCTAAAGAGCCAGAGTCAAGTATATCCCCTTTGAAGTATTCAATGTCTAAATCTTCAAAAATCTCCTGAGGAGGGTCTTTTCTAACCAAAACCCTAACTTTTTCCCCTTGGGAAACAAGCTTTTTTACAAGAACATTGCCTATATGACCAGTGGCTCCAGTAACTAAAATCATAGCTATTCAGCCACTGTTACGGTCTGAGTGATGATATTTTTGTTAGCATCTTCACCATCAATATTAGCCACGGCACTAAGTGACATATAGCCCAAAGTCCCGCCGACAATGACGCTATCATTGGAATTCAATGAAACAGTGTCTTGCCAATTGTCAGCAGCTAAAAAATCTTCATAAAAATTCGAAATCTCAGCTAAAGAATCAGATGTCTCAATAACGATGCTAAACATTTTACCATCAGGAGTAATCAAGGTAGAAGCACCACTTAATTCACCAAGATAATATTTGGCTGCAGCAGGATAATCAGCTGGTAACTCAGCATCGGTTGAGGCGGAGTAAGCATTACCTTCATCATCTGTAATAGAAAAACCATCGTCTTCTATATCTACCTGTCCCCCGGTTTGTGACTCAACGCTTTCTTCAACTATCTTTTCAGCTATACTTTCACCACAACCCGCTAAAAAGACTAGCCCAAAAATTAAGGCCAAACTTAATAAAAAAATGTTTTTCATAAATTTATCTTAATAAATTAACTATTATTAGTATAGCATATTAATTATATGATAAAATGTATTTATGAAAAAATACACTATCTCGCAAGCTGTTATTCTGGCAGCTGGTCAAGGTAAAAGGATGGGTAAACTGACATCCCATCTTCCCAAACCCATGCTCAGAGTCAACAAAAAGCCCTTGCTGGAATACACCCTAGAAAAACTTCCCAAGCAAATTAAGGAAATTATTTTAGTTGTTGGCTATTTACAAAAACAGATTAAAAATTACTTTGGCCAAAGCTTTTCTGGCAAAAAAATTACTTATGTTGAACAAGAAAGGTTGCTTGGCACTGGTCAAGCTTTATTTATTTGTGAAAAATTTCTCAAAGAAAAATTCTTAGTAATGATGGGAGATGATATATATACAGCCCAAGACATCCAACGTCTTCTTGCTTATGATCGAGCCATGCTGGTATTTCCAGTCGCAGCTGATTGGAAGCCAAACGGCGTATTTGGAGCTATTCAAGCTAATTCTAATCATAATCTAATTGGAATTAGAGAGACAAAGCTTAAACCCGGAGAATCAGGACTGATTAACACTGCTCTTTACGTCTTGGACCAACATATTTTTAATTGCCAACTCCAACCAATTAATTCCAAAGAATTTGGCCTACCCCAAACCATGCTTAAACTTCCTCGTAAATACCCGATTAAAATTGTTAAAACTAAATTTTGGCAACCAGTTGGGACCCCTGAACAATTTGAAATAGCAAAAAATATTTTATTTTAATTTCCTAAATCTAACATTAAAAACTGGTTCATACTCATTTTCATACATATCAGTTACCTTAACCAACTCACCTTTGGTCAACTTATTAAGAGCCAAATCACTTAATAATTCTTGTTCAGCTTCAATCTGAGTCTTGATGCTGTCTAATCTATTAAATTCACGACTAAAATCTGCCCTTACCATTTCTTCAAGTTGTTTTTTACGATCCCTTTTTTGTTTAATCTTTTCTGTAACTTCTTTGTGCTCTGGATTTTGTGTTAAAGCTTCACGATAAGCTGACTTAAGCTCTCGTTGCTCTTTTTTAATACCTTGCAACTTGTCAAAAGTTTCTTGCAATCTAGACATTGAAAATTATTATTAATTTTTATTTTAATTCTTCTGTTTGCCAACCATTACCCTGTTTTTTAAACCATAAAGTTTTAACTTCCAAATCAGTATATTTTTGTATTAATTGTTCTTTAAGATTGTCCATATCAGCAATTAACTTTTTCTTTTCTTCTTCTATACCACCTGATTTTTCAGTTCCCCCATAAGCACCACAATCCTCATGCTGAGTTAAGATAACCCTGCGCATATTATGAAGATTATAGGATAAATCAATTTGTTGAAAAAGATATTGACTAACTTCTAGACTCGGATCAGCCACAAAGTCTTTACATGAGCCTGCCACTGAGACAAGGTCAGTCTCATTTAGATAGCTTTGACTCTCAAGCCAAGCACGGACTACAGCGTCAATCCTAAAATCAACACATCGAACTAATACATTTTGACAATTATGTGACATATTTTTTATTTAATATTTTTGTATTTTTTTCGACGCCTAACAACTCGGATTCGAGCAAATTCTTTTTCAAGTTGAGCTACGTACAACTCAACATCATCACTTTTTTCAGCTACTATCTTCTTGGCTCGTTCAAGAGCCTCTTCTGCGCGTTGCTCATCAATTTCCTCTGCTCGTTCAGCTGTGTCAGCTAAAACTGTAACTTTATTAGGCTGGACTTCAATAAATCCCCCAGAAACAGCCACCAAATCTTCTTGATCATCCCTTAAGACTCGCAGCTCACCAGGCACCAAAATAGCTACCAAGGCAATGTGTCCAGGTAAAACCGTAATCTCACCTTCTTGAGTGGGCAAAGAGATTTGAGCTACTTCTTTTGAAATAACTTTTCTCTCCGGAGTGATGAGTTCAAATTGAATATATTTCTCTGACATTTTAACTTTTGATTACTTCGGCCATTGTACCTTTCATATAAAAAGCCTGCTCAGATAATTTATCGTGTTTGCCATCTAAAATTTCCTTAAAACCTTTAACAGTTTCGCTCAATGAGACATAAGCACCGCTCATGCCAGTAAAGGCCTCTGCCACAAAAAAAGGTTGAGTCAAAAATCTCTGGATCTTTCTTGCTCGGCTAACACTTAACTTATCTTCATCTGAAAGCTCTTCCATTCCCAAAATAGCAATAATATCCTGCAAATCTTTGTAGCGCTGCAAAACTTTTTGCACGCCACGAGCCACTTGATAATGCTCTTCTCCAACAATTTTTGGATCAAGAATAGTTGAATTTGAATCCAAGGGGTCAACAGCTGGAAATAAAGCTAATTCTGACAAAGCTCTCGACAAAACCACAGTTGAGTCCAAATGCGCAAAAGTAGTAGCTGGTGCTGGATCAGTTAAGTCATCAGCAGGAACATAAACTGCTTGGATCGAAGTCACAGAGCCATCTTTAGTTGAAGTAATTCTTTCTTGCAAAGCTGCCATTTCTGAAGCTAAAGTCGGCTGATAGCCTACAGCTGAAGGGATTCGACCCAACAAAGCTGACATTTCTGAACCTGCCTGAGTAAATCTAAAAATATTATCAATAAAAAATAAAACATCTTTGTGCTCTTGGTCTCGAAAATGCTCCGCAATAGTTAGACCAGTCAAAGCCACCCGAGCTCTACTGCCAGGTGGTTCATTCATCTGACCAAAGACCAAAGAAGTCTTAGCTAAAACCCCTGATTCTTTCATTTCCCCATAGAGATCATTACCTTCACGAGACCGTTCACCAACTCCAGCAAAAACTGAATAACCACCATGCTCTTGAGCAATATTTCGAATAAATTCTTGGATCAAAACAGTCTTGCCTACTCCAGCACCACCAAACATACCCACCTTACCACCTTTAACAATTGGACAAATCAAATCGATCACTTTAATCCCAGTTTCTAAAATTTCTGTTTTTGTTGATTGATCAGTAAAAGATGGAGCAGCTCGATGAATAGGGGCTAGTTCAGTCCCAGTTACAGCTTCCATGCCGTCCAAAGGTTCTCCCAAGACATTAAACATCCTACCTAAAGTCTTAGCACCCACAGGAATAGAAATCGGCGAGCCAGTATCAGTCACCGTCTGACCCCTTTTCATCCCATCAGTTGGACCCATAGAGATGGTTCGTACCATATCTGAACCCAAATGTTGCTGAACCTCCAAAACTAATCTTTCGCCAAGATTATTTTTTGTTTCCAAGGCATGATAAATACCAGGCAATTTGTCTGAGAAAGACACATCGACCACAGCTCCAATAATTTGTTTGATTGTTCCTTTATTCATACTGTAAATTTATATTATTTTAGATTATTATTTTTTATTCTAAAGCAGCTTTACCTGAAGCTATCTCTGCTATCTCATTGGTAATACTAGCCTGCCGTACTTGGTTATAAATCAAGGTTAATTCATCGATCATGTCATTAGCTGCTTCACTAGCATTTCTCATCGCTGCCATTCGAGCGCTATGCTCTGAAGCATTACTTTCAAGGGCTGCTTGATATAATTGAACTTCCAAAAGCCTCGGTAACAAATTGTCTAAAATAGCTTGCGGAGCTGGCTCAAACAAGTATTCTCCAGAATCAAACTGAATTTTTTCTGCTCGATCTTCTGTTGAAACAGCTCCCAGATCTAAATCAGCTGATTTTTGTAAAGGTAACAGCTGTCGCACTCTGACTTCTTGCTTAAGCGAAGAAATAAAATCAGTATAAACCATATAAACTGCGTCATATTTTTTCTCTAGAAAAAATTCAATCGCGGCATTAGCCAAAGGTCTAATCTCCAAACTATCATTAGTCACATCAGCCTTGGCATAATCTGCTTCAAGATTGTAACCCCTTTTGACCAAAGTCTTGGCACCAACTGTCCCCAGCGTAGAAATAACAATCTCAGTTAAATCTTGATCACGGCCTTTGGTAAATTCTTGCACTTTTTTAATAACCTGCTGATTAAAAGATCCACACAAGCCTCGATTAGCAGTAATCACAATCAGGCCAATATTTTTTTGAGCTTCACTTTTTTGGAGCAAGGCATGCAAACGAGCATCAGTTTTTGCTGAAATATTTTGCAAAATCTGCCAAGCCATATTAGCATAAGGTCGAGTTTTCTCAACCGAACGGATAGCTTTGCGCAGCTTTGCTGAAGCAACCATTTCCATAGCCTTGGTTATCTTCTTGGTATTTTTCACCGATTTTATTCGACGTTGGATATCTTTTGTTGATGACATGCTAAAATTTTATTTTTTCTCCTTAACTTGAGGCTTGATTTGATAATCAATAGTTTTCTTAAAATTTTCCAAATGAGCTGTCAGCTCTTTTTCTAATTTAGCTGATAATTCTTTTTCAGTCACTATTTTTTGTAATGTGTCTTTACCCACTTTATTTAAATATTCTAAAAATTCTTTTTCAAAATCTTTAATCTTATCAACTACTATATCATTCAGATGACCTCGAACTGCTGCAAAAATTATAGCAACTTGCTCAGCAACTGGCATAGGTGAATACTCATTTTGTTTTAACAATTCCTGTATCCGTAAACCTAGCTCCAACTGCTCTTTGGTGGCAGTATCCAAATCTGAACCAAACTGTGAAAAAGATTCTAACTCGCGAAATTGAGCCATCTGCATTTTTAATTTTCCAGCAACTTTTTTCATGGCTTTTATCTGAGCAGATGAGCCAACCCTGGAAACTGACAAACCAGTACTAATGGCTGGTCGAATCCCTTTATAAAAAAGATCAGGCTCCAAATAAACTTGACCATCAGTAATTGAAATAACATTAGTAGGGATATATGCAGAAACATCTCCAGCCTGAGTCTCAATAATTGGTAAAGCAGTAATTGAACCACCACCGTTTTCCTTGCTTAGCTTTGCGGCTCTTTCTAAAAGTCGAGAATGTAAGTAAAAAATATCCCCAGGATAAGCTTCACGACCTGGTGGACGTCGTAATAACAAGGAAAGCTCACGATAAGCAACCGCATGCTTACTCAAGTCATCATAAACCACCAACACGTCTCGACCTTGATCCATAAAATATTCAGCCATGGCACAACCAGCATATGGGGCAATATATGACATAGCGGCTGGATCAGAAGCTCCGGCCAAGACAATCGTGGTATACTCCATAGCTCCTCTTTTTTCCAATTCAGCTACAATTCGAGCAATTTTTGATTCTTTTTGACCAACTGCCACATAAACACAAATCACATCTTGACCTTTTTGATTTATAATAGTGTCAATCGCAATCGCGGTCTTACCAGTTTGTCTATCTCCAATAATCAATTCACGTTGACCACGACCGATCGGGATCATTGCATCGATCGACTTAATCCCAGTCTGCAAAGCTGTGTTAACTGGAGCTCGAGCAATAACCCGCGGCGCTATTTTTTCAACTGGATAAAAAATATCAGTTTTGATTTCATCTTTGCCATCCAAGACCATTCCTAAGGGATTAACTACTCTTCCAATAACTCCAGGGCCAACTGGTACTTCCAAAATTCTACCAGTTGTCTTGACCATATCTCCTTGTTTTAACCGTAAACAATCTCCTAAAATAATTGCTCCAACTGAGTCTTCTTCCAAATTCAATGCCAAGCCATAAACATCATTTCCAAAATCAAGCATTTCCAGAGCCATACATTCGGAAAGACCAGCGATTCTAGCGATTCCATCACCTACTTCAACAATTGTCCCAACTTTTTCAGCAGTAACCTCTGTTTTGTAAGCTTGAATTTGTTTTTTTAGTTGTTCTACTAATAAATTATTTTTTTTACTGCTCATATGAATATAAAATGATTATTTAATTAATTTTTTATGTAACAAAGCTAGCTGTTGACTGATACTGGCATCAATCCTCGTATCAGCAAAATCTAAAATCAAACCACCTAAGACACAGGCCTCAACCTGATTAACTAACTCAATTTCATTGACCGCTAAACCTTTCTTTAAATTTTTCTTTAAAAGCTCAGCTAAATCTGGTGGCAAGGGCTGGGCAGTCGTTGCTGTAACTTTAAGAATTCCTTTAGTCTGTCTTTCGATTTTTTCCACCATGCGTAAAATCCGCGACAAAAGATTAAAAGCTTTATGTTTGGTCAATAAAAGTAAAAACTGTCGAGAAACCTGCTTAAGCTCAGTTGGATTTTCTTGAGCAGCCTGTAAATAGGCTTGGGCGTATTGATTAGGTGAAATTTTAGCCATAATTATTTATTTTTTACTTCCTTGAGGGCTTTATCAACATAAGCCTTATCTAAAGTTGTGCTACTTTGCTCAATAAGTATTTTTTTGGTTGTCGCCACAACCAAATCGGCAATTTCAGCCTGAGCTGAATTTAAAACCTGCTCTTTTTCGGCTTGAATCTGCTTTTTGCTATCAGCAACAATTTTAGCCACTTCTTGGCTAGTCCCATCTAAAATAAGTTGTTTTTCAGCCAAAGCACTTTCTTTAGCTTGATCTAAAAGTTTGAGAGCTTCTTTTCTAGCCTCAGCAATAGCCTGTTCTTTTTCCGTCTCAGTCTCAGTTAACTTTTTTTCAATTTTTTTTGCATCTTCAAGGCTTTTTTCAATCTTATTTGTTCGCTCACGCATAACCTTCAGCAAAGGCTTTAACGCAAAGAAATATAAAACCGTTAAAACGATTATAAAATTCACAAATTGTGCGATTAATAACTTCCAATCAATATGAAATGTTTCGATCAATGATCCCATAAAATTATTTTAAGTATCTAAGAGCTCGAAAGACTTTTCAACCAGTCTTTCGTACGCTCAAACACCTAAATACCAAAAGCAATGACTAAAGCGTAAATAGCAACTGCTTCAGCAAAAGCCATGCCCAAAAGCATAGGTACTAAAATCTTACCAGCTGATTCTGGATTACGTCCGATTGATTCCATAGCCTTAGCTCCGATCAAACCAATGGCCAAACCTGGGCCGATTGAACCAATCCCGATTGCTAACGCTTTGGCGATAACTGCTAAATCCATAATTGTATAAATTAATTATTTATTAAAACTTTTTATTAACCTAATGCTCTTCTGCTGTTGAAGCGATCGTCATATACACCAAAGTCAGAATAGCAAAAATCAAAGCCTGAATCACGCCAACTACGACCTCTAAAAACATAAAAGGAACCGGCAGAATAAAAGCAAAAATTGCTGCCATACTTACTAATAAAACTTCCCCAGCAAAAATATTACCAAATAATCGAAATGACAAGGAAGCTACTTTAGCTACTTCCCCAATTATTTCTACAACTCCGACAAAAGCTTTTATCGGATTGACCAAGACTATCGCTGGATCTTTCCTTATCTTTCTAGGAATATCAATAAAAGCTTGAAAATTAATAAATTTATTCAAATGTTTCCAAACTCCCACCAAGATAACTCCCACCACGTGCGAAGCTAACACAGAGAATAAAGCTAAAACCAAAGTAGTATTTAAATCAGCTGTTCCACCTCTAAGCAGAGGAATAAATGCTTGGTGGCCTGCATGTACTTCGTAAAATCCAATTGAGCCAACGCCAGGTAAAAGGCCAAACCAATTATTCAATAAGATAAAAATAAATAGCGTAAAAGTTATGGGGAAAAATTTATATGTTTTCTGACGATCACCAGTGACAGTATCTGCTAAATTTAGGGCGCCTTCAACTAATATTTCAAATAAATTCTGAATACCCCGAGGAATGGTTTTTATTTTTTTTCTCAACACAAACGAAAAAACAATCACTACTAAAACCACCAACCAAGTAACAATAATCGAATTTGTAATAGTAAAACCGCCTAAATGAGCAACTGGCTCGGCATACAGAGTTGTCTCGTGAGTAGCTTCAGTGCCTGCCTCATGTTCAGTCACTACTTCATGTTCATTTTGTTCGTTAATCAGTTCGCTCATTTATATTATCTTTTTTATCTTCTTTTTTAGAATTTTTTTCAATTTGACGACTATATTTCATGGCCTCTCTAGTAATCCCTATTATTGAAACAATAAAGGCTACTCCCACACTTGAAATATAAATCCAAGGAGATGTGTCGTATTTACCATCTAACCACTTACCAATAAACATAGCAGCAATGACAGGTACGACTATCCAACCAGAAAGCTCTATAAACAAAATAAGTGCTGGCTGCCACCAGGGCACTTGTGAATTATTTTTCATAATCAACTCTATTATAAAGGAAAAAACATTTTGCGTCCAGAGTAGTAAAATCTTGCCAAGATCACACTAACAAACTAATTTTCCTCTAATTTTTCATTAAAATTTTGCTAATATTAGTTAAATTTTAACTAAAATAAAGAACCTTGGTTTTTCTCTTCTGGCTCTGGCTTAATTTCAGTTGTTGAAAAGTCTTTAAATAAATCAATGACCTTAATTTTTTTAAGCTCAAAAAAACATTTTGCTAAAATCTGAGTATCAACCTGAGCATCATGAGCATCAGTAAAAAGTTCTTCAAATAATTTATAATGTAATTCTCCCAAAGTTGGTAATTTATAACCTATGCCTGAACGATTTTTAAGCTGACAATAATCTTTACTAGCTAGCATTGTGCAAATTTTCTTCTTCTGATCAATAAAATTATCCATCTCAGCTCTAATCAACTCTGCTTTAATAATTTTTTCATCAAAATCTATATTGTGCGCCACTAAAAACTCAGCTTGATCTACGTCAGCTTTAAATTTTTTTAAAACTTCTTCAACTAGTAAGCCTGACTCTAAGGCTTGTTCTTGAGTAATCCGATGAATATTAGTGGCTGAAAGCGGAATCTCAAAATCAACAGGCTTAATTAGATAATTTTTTTCTAAAATCTTATTTTCAGCTAAATCATAAACCAGCCAGGCTAGCTGAACTAGTCTGGGCCAATTTTCTGTATTTTCAACTGGTGCTTGCCAATCTTTGGGTAACCCGGTTGTTTCACAATCAAAAAAGACTATCATATTTGTATTTATAATAACTCACCCCTTTAATATAATCAAAATAAATCATTTTCAGTAAGCTCATTAAAAATATCCTGAGAATTTTTCTAACAAATCCTTTGAGATTTTATAGCCATTGCCATGGCTCAATAAGCCGAGATAGGATTGTAAGGTCTGATTAAATTTATCTTCACTAATCTCACCTGCCGTAAATTTATGGTGTTTTTTAGACAGATTGGCAAAAGCTCTCCTTTTTGTCTTAGCTCTAATCACCCTATGATTGGAAAAATGCACCCAACCCAAAAAATCTACCCCAGAAGTAATTGTCTGAATAAAAGTCTTGTGAGGGTGTAATTGCAAACGTAATTTATCCCATAAAAAATCTCTCGTCTCTAAAAGTATGCTTTCAAGCCATTTTTTATCTCGTGATAAAAAAATAAAATCATCAGCAAAACGAATATAATATTTAGCCTTGAGCTTGTGCTTTACAAACTGGTCAAATTCATTCATGTAAATATTAACTAATAGTTGCGAAGTAAGGTTACCAAGAGGAAGACCAATTCCTTTTTCAGTAAGATAAAATCCGCTAATGATATTGGAGACTAACAATTGGATATCTTTATCTGGGATATAGCTTTTAATTATCTCCATTAATATCTCCTGATCAATAGAATGGAAAAATTTACTAATATCGCATTTCAAAACCCAGGCATTTTTAGTATAATTTTGTGAAACCTTATAGGCATAAGACTGAAACCTATCCATAGCCTTATGAGTTCCTTTACCAACTCTACAAGAGTAAGAATCAGCTATAAAAGTCCTATTAAAGAATGGATAAAGTTGGCGATAAATAGCATGATGCAATATCCTATCTCTAACACTGGCTTTATGTATTATCCTTGGTTTTGGATCGGAGATATTGAATGACTGATATGATGAATGCTTGTATGTTTTTACTACAAGATCTTTTTGAAGCGAAATAAGATTAGACATCAAATTCAGTTCGAATTCCTGAACATCTTTTCTTTGCTTTTTTCCACAGATAAAATCTTGCCAAGCATTAAGCAAGTTTTCCAAAGAAATGATATAATTATAACCATGAATGAATTGAATTTTACTCATACTAATAATTCTACCCCCCCCCGGATTTTACCACTCCTTTCTAAAGTAAAGGCCGCTTATTTGCTTTGGTACGGTTATTATCAAACTATAAACAAAAATCATCGCTATACCTTAGGTCAAAGAGTTGATACTCTTTTTGTTGAAACTATTGAAGCACTAGCAATCGCCAGCTATTTATCGAAAAAGGATAAACTGCCCTATGTTAAGCTGGCCATACGAAAAATAGATACGCTCAAAATATTTCTAATGATCTTGTGGGAAACCAAGTCTCTAGATCAGAAAAAATATATTGCTTTATCAATAAAAATTGATGAGATTGGAAGAATGCTTGGTGGATGGAATGGACAGCTACTAAAACAAAACTCTCCCCTTAAATAGGGAGAGAAATTGAGACAGTTGCGAAGCACAGACCAGGATTGTTGGAGTTCCAGTTGTTGTCGAGCCAGTTCCAATGAACAAGCACCTGGCCATCATGCTCAATGAGGTACGGGACTTTGAGGTTGCCATTGTGGTTCTGAACAAATGTATAGGATGCCTTCCATGCCACCACCCTTCGATTACTCTCAGGGTTGTATTGTATTTAGTATAATAAATACCTTAGTATCCTATACCAAGTATCTTTTTTTTGAAATATTACATACACCACGCTATCTTTAACCATGATCAAAGATATTCTAAATGTATGGATACTGGATTCGGTAGCAGAAAACCGTAGTCATCTGCAGATTCACCTATTACCATGTTCATTATATCATAAAAATTAAAAAATCCCGCCATTCATTACGAACGACGGGACAAAGGGCTAAGTTCCCAAGGGATCAAGAGATCAAAGGGAACAAAATCTAAGTTCAAATACTTGCGAAGCACAGACCAGGATCGTCGGAGTCCCAGCCGTAGCCGAGCCAGCGCCAACGAACAAGCACCTGGCCAACATGCTCAAAGAGGCACGGGACTCCGAGGAAGCCATCGTGGTCCAGAACAACTGACTTCCAGCCGAAGACTGCCTTGCCGGCGAAATGTTTACGGAAGAAAACGATGCCCTTAACTTGGATTGCCAGAAGGTCGGCTAATCCGAGCTGATCCTTCAGGGTATCGGTGTCTTGCAGGTGCTGGTAGATGATATTACCCGAGGCAACACCATTTTCCTGGTCGGGACAAAGCCATTGCTGTACCTGATCCATACCGTACTCGGCCAGACGGGTGGCTTGAAGATCCGGATGCATCACCTTTTTCACCCAATCTGGGTAAGTGGGGACTGTACGGTCACGGATGATACCATCGACTGGATCCTTCTTGATACCGTCTTTGGGCCGATCTTTAACCGCCTGGACAAAAAGACTGATCGCAGGAACCGTGTGTTGAATAACATACTGAGCGTCTTCAGTCGACAATTTTCCAAATTCCGACTGATGCTCAACCAATGCCGCTGCAAGTTTTAAAATCTGTTGTTCGGTCATGATTTTTCTCCTTTTTTGGATTGTTTTTACAGAAATAAACTAGAGGACCACTACTCCAACAGTAGTAGCCATAGCCAGAAAATACTAATAATTTAGAATCTTGTGGCTATGGCTGATTTTTGCAAGTATATTCAAAGAACAAATTGATATAAAATATTAACATAGATTAGTAATTCTGTCAATATTTGAGGAGGTTAATTAGCTAAGATTAGGTAAAATTAAATAAATCCCGATTGATTACACATCCTCCCAAACTTAAAATCTAATATTTTATTCTCTTCGTAAAGCATCTAAGACATTTATCTTTGAGGCACGCCAAGCTGGATAAAGCCCAGTTAACAAACTGGTTACCACAACCAAACCAAAAATAAATATAACAAACCAATAGGGAGTAGCAAATAAACTGCTAGTTATTTCACCATTGCGTTGGGCTAAAAATCCTAAAATTAAATTAATAATACCTCCTACGCCCCAACCAAAAAATATTCCCAAAACACCACCAATAATCCCAATAACTAGTGACTCCACCAAAAACATAAAATAAACACTGCCCCGCCTAGCTCCCAAAGCCTTGAGCAAACCTATTTCCCTAGTTCGTTCAAGCAAAGAAACTGTCAAAGTATTAAGAGCACCTAACGAAGCAACTACGATTGAGATTGCTCCAATAACAGCAATGACCAACTCAATCACTAAAAAAATTCTATTAATTTCAGCTACTGTATCTTGAGCAGTTTCCGCCTGATAACCCAAACCTCTAATTTGCTGTTTTACATTTTGCACCTGATCTTCATTAGCGACTTTAACCCTAATTAAATCATATTCAGACCCTAATTCGATAAATTGAGAAAATGGCGTATAGCCTAAAATTACACCATCTTGCTCAGCAACTATGCCAACAATCGTAAATTCTTTTTTTACAGCCCTAACTTGATTACCTAATTCAGTCTGGACTGGAAGTAAGGCTGTAATCTCAACTATTTTATCTAAAGCTTCCTGCGTATTAGAAAAACCCAAAGCCAAAGCTAACTGATCAGAAACTATCAATGGTTGAGCAGACTCAGTCTCACTTAAGAGCTCTCCTTGATCAACCTTTAATCCCTCATCTTTTAAATAATCATCACTTACAGCATATAAAGCTAATTCAACTGAACTATTGTCTAAGGTTAGCTTAGATGAAATATCAGCACGATAACTTACACTGATTACATTTTCTAGATTTAAAAAAGTTTGTCTGGCGTCGTCATCCATTTCTAAAAGAGTAGCTTCGCCTCGAGTTACTTCGACATTCATTAAAGCTTCGGCACTAGCGATGCTCTCGGTGGCTATTTGTTGCAAACCAAATCCCAAAGAAACCAAAAATAAAACCAAGGCAATCCCAATCATAATCCCAGAAACAGTTAAACCGCTCCTAAGCTTTCTGGTCTTAAGACTGGCTAACGATAAATAAAAAATGTAAGAAATTTTCATAATTATAATTGAGCATTAGAATCAATTATTTCTCCATCTTTCATGGAAATAATCCGACTGGCGTGCCTTGCTACCTCTTTATCATGAGTAATCATAATCACTGTTTTTTTGATACTCTTATGTAAAAAATCAATTAGCTCCATCATCTTGTTAGCTGAAACTGAATCTAAATTTCCAGTCGGCTCATCAGCAACTAAAATATGAGGATTATTAACCAAAGCTCTAGCTAAAGCAATTTTTTGTTGTTGACCACCAGAAATATTCATAGGGTCATATTTTTCATAATCCTCCATGCCCACACCTTTCAAATTCTCTTTAGCTTTCCAAAGTCGCATTTTTTTACCCATATTAGCAATTGCTAACGGAACTTCAATATTTTGCAAAACACTTAAACCACGAATCCAATCTGTTCGCTGATAAATTACTCCAAACTTATCAAGTCTAAATTGAGCAGCCTCACTCTGATTAAATTTTGAAAGCTCATCTCCATCAACAATCACTTGACCTGAAGTTGATGGTAATAATCCAATTATAATATTTAGCAAGGTTGACTTTCCACAGCCAGAAGGACCAAAAATTACCACAAATTCTCCCTCAAATATTTCTAAAGAAATCTCACTCAAAATCCTAACCGGACTAGCCCCAATTATAAAATCTCTATTTACATTGCTAATTTCGATTATCTTTTTTCTTTGTTCATCCATAGCTTAACTAATTAACCAAGAAAACCTTTTAGAAATATTGGTAACGATTATGTCTAAAACTGACTGACGTTTTTTGGAAGTTAAAACCGTAAAAGACTCTGAGGTTATAGTATTGCCTGCTTTATCTTCAGCAACAACTTTAAAGCTATAATTACTGGCTTGAGTTAAATCTTGGACAACTTCCAAATGCTCAAAAAGTAACTCAGCAGAAGCCTGATCAACAGCAATAAATTCTGTTGAACTTATCCCCTGAGCTAACAAAATTTGAGAGGTGGTTGGTTCATTGGTTTTCCAAGAAATTAAAATTTGAACCCGGGCTTCTTCTCCTGAACCAATTACATTTGATTCCGCACTAATATCAAAAATTTCAGGTGAGGTTAGATCTTCTTGAGTAGTGAAAGTCTTTTCCAAACCAATTACCTCGTAGCCATATTGATCTACTGAATGAATTTTGTAAGAATATTCTGTTTTAGCTGTCAAACCAAACAAAAGGACATCATGACTAGTAGCCAACTCACTTTGGCCTTGAGTTTTGGGAGATATATCTTCAGTATAATATTCAACATATGAAGTAGTTGGTACATTAGTGGTCCAAGTTACTCGAGATTGTCCTTCAGAAACATTACTAATGTCAATATTTTCTATTTTTGGCATAGGCCGAGTAGTCAAAGTATAGTCTGAAGATGAAACCAAATTACCTTTTTGGTCTACACCTTTAGGCATCAGGTGATAAGTTGTTCCATCCAATAAACCAGTCAACTGGAGCGTATGAGTCTTAGCCAAAGACCCAGTCGTGTCTTGCAAAGTCGCCCCGTAACTTTTCGTTGTCCCATATTCTAAAAGTGTTGTCGTGTCTTTATTCGTCTCCCAGGTTACCTGAGCTTCAAACATTCCTACATTAGTAACGGTTACATTCGAAACCTGAGGAGCTTCGACTGTTATAAAAGTTGAAACTGCACTATAAGCGATGTTGACATCCTGATCTTGAGATTTTACTCGATAATAATATATCGTTTCCGGTAATAAACCTGTGATAGTTATTTCGTGGCCTTCGACCAACTCCGCTGTGCCTTGTTCTTCATCCAGATCTTCACTTGTACCAAACTCTACATGCGAGCTTGCTGGCCTCTCAGTTCGCCACGTCAAATCTGCAGAATAACTATCAGCAACAACCTGAGAATTAACTGTAATCTCCGGAGGGGTTCTATATTTCCCTTCTGGCTTTTGAGAAACTACTGAAGAATAAGCTGAAGCTGCCCCTGCTGAGTCAACTGCTCGAATCCTATAATAATAAGTTAAGGTATTATCTAAACCAATGTCTAAATAGCCAAAAGATTCTGTGCTTGAGATATTGATAAAATTATCAGCTAAATCAGTAGATCTTTCAATTTCATAAGCCACACCAGTTTCAACTGCTTTTTGCCAAATCAAAGTATTGGAATATATTTTCTGTTCACGATTAGAAGAGTCGGTTATCACTAAGCCAGTAATTATGTTAGGAGCGGTGGTCTCCGCACTAAAATCAACCTCAGCATAATTATCATAATTTAGGTGTCCAGCCTCATCAACAGCAATAACATAAAAAGTATTTATTCCTTGACGAGTAGCATAAGGCCCAACTGCCAAATTTGGCTCTGCTACAAAAGTCAGATTGTTTTCTGTTGGCGCTGAATTTATTGAATAATAATATCCAGCAATAGTCACTCCCTCATCAACCGGCGACTGCCAACTAAAAGCAAAGGAATTCTCCGTATTTGATTCAGGGGTAACTAATAAACCAATTGGTGCTGAAGGCGCATCAGCTGTAATAAAAGTATCAAGAGCTGAGTAACCAGTATTATTATCCTGATCTGTATACTTAACTCGATAATAATAGGTTGTCTCTGGCTCTAGACCCAAAATAGTCACTTCATGTTCAATTACAAAATTATCTAAGCCAGTTTCTTCTCCAAGCTGATCAGTCAAACCATATTCTACAAATGAACTCGCCTCCCTATCTGTCTGCCACTCAACAACTGCCGACTGAATCCTACTTTCAACCTGAGGATTAATAATTATTTCTGGAGGGGCTGTGTATCTGCCCTCAGGAATAAATGAAACAATAGAACTAGCGACGGAAATTGCCCCAGCATTGTCAGAAGCTTTGACTCGATAACAATATCGAGTCTGATTATCTAAGCCAGAATCAAGATAGCCCAATGACTCTGTGGTAGCATATGACACAAAAGTCCCTGTACCATTTTCACAGTCATCATCAGTTGACTTATCAATAATATAATGATCAATACCTGAGCCCACACTAGTTGGCTCTGACCAAGTTATAGTTAACAAATAGCTAGCTTGATCACGAATCGAAGAATCAGTAATCAAAACTGAACCTGGAATACCAGGTGCTGTGGTTTGGGCTTCAAATTCAATAGAAGAAAAAGCATCCCACTCAATATTGCTAGCATCATCTTGAGCTACTACATAAAAAACATTAGAACCCTGTTGAGTGGCAAAAGGCCCAGCAGCCACACTTTGATTACTTGTAAAAGTTGCATTACCTTCATTTGGTAAAACATTAACCGAATAATAATAACCAGCAATTGGATTTGAATAAGTAGCTGGAGCATACCAAGAAAAAGCAAAAGAATTTTCTGTATTTGATGTAGGAGCAACAGCTAAACCCTGTGGCTCAGACGGAGCATTAGCTGAAAAATAATAATAAACACTGGTATAAAAATCTTGTTCATTGCCAGTTGCGTCTTTACTTCTTACATAAAAAATATTTGCACCCTCTTGGTAAGCCTCTATCCCCGAGATAGTGGTCCCTGGAATACAAGTATCAGCTGAACTAGCCTCGGCAGTTTTGTAACAATATTCCGCCACCCCAGAGCCACTCACATCTGTCCCCGCATTCCAAGTAAATTCAAAATTATTTACGTTTGAAAACCCCGCTGGATTAGGCAAAATCCCCGAAGGATTATTTGGTGCAGTGCCATCATATTTATAGACAAAAGCAGCATAAGCACTACTAGCAATGTTCCCAGCGGCATCTTGAGCTTTGATCCTAAAATAATAAGTTTGGTTAGAAGACAAAGAAGATGCTGTATAAGCTGCCTCAGTTACAAAAATTCCATCCGTAGGCTCACAAGCTGTACTTCCAAAGCAAATCCAATACCCCGCATAGCCACCAGTCATACCTGAATCAGCATCAGTTGAACCACTCCATTCAAAATATGGATTAGCATGATTATACCAATTCCCACTAGCCAACGTATCACCACCATCTTCTGAATAAGCACCTAAAGTATCAGGATTAGTAGGGACATCTATATCCTTAGAATAATCAATTTGATAATCTAAAACACTTGGATTGGAAATACCATCTGTTGAAGTTAGAGTCGCTCTAATCCGAACATAACGATTGGTAATATCACCTAACAAAGTTACCACCTGATCGCGAGTTAAAATTTTTGTTCCTGAAGTACTGTAAGTATTCAAAACCACCCAACTTGACCAAGTCACTGCATCAGCAGAATGACTTAACTCATACTTGACTGAGGTATTAGCTGGAATAGTTAGGTTAGTAGTAAAAGTAGCAGAAGAACCATTACAGCTTGCGCCCGTACAATCACCCCAAGCATATATTTTTTCCAAATCTAAAGTATGTGAAATATATTCTCCTGGTGACTGAAGGATTGACTCTTCCGAGCCCCATGACCCTATCAAGGAATCTGTTTCTGACAAATAATTTGCTGTCACCCAATCAACTGATCGAGCAGCTTTTAAAATTTTTACCTCATCTATTGAACCTGGAAATGAATAAGAAATACCATTATAAGAACCAATTATGGCTAAACTAGTATTATTGCTAACGCTTTGCATGCCCTCAGAATCACTCCCCCTTTGAACACCATCAATATATAAGGTCCTATTTAAATCATCAATAATTGCTACCACTTGATGCCAACTTCCATCGTTATAACCAACCTCGTTTTTATAAGTTAACCACTTGTGATTATCATTAGCAAAGTTTCTAGTTAAAAAACCTAAATAACCCGCAGTATTGTCATTGCTAGTCTTAGAGTTCGCCACAATTGTAATCAATGAGCTTGGGTCAGATGATCTTTTTATACTTAAAGCATATTTACTCTGAGTTCCATAGACATATTTCACCCAAATAGAAATAGTCATCTTTTGCAGATTATCCCCAGTCAAATCATTACTAGAACCTAAATCAACATAATCATTTGTCCCATCAAAAATATCCGCTCCGTCAATAACACCGACCGCGTTAGTATTTGAACTAACCGTGCTATTAAAATTCCTGGCTGTTCCGTCAATATTATTACTTGTTGAATCAAAATGGCCTTCGACGCCATTTGCTGGTGATTCACTAAGATGTTGGACCAAAGCATAACCCCCATCACTGTCATAAGTGCCAGCTTCATCTTGAAGATTAGAAGCAGCAGCCTTACTATAATATAGATAAATATAATCTGTTGAATTATTCTCAATCTCAGGAACCTCAACCCAAGCAATTAGCTCCTGCCCGGCATAGTCAAATTTTTCTAAATGAAAATCCAAAAGTGTACCATCTGTGTCTGTAAAAACAACATCATAGCCATGGGTTGTATCCTGAATATTGCTCCAAAAATTAGTAAATTCCGCTGAATCATCTATATAAACCATGATCGGCAAATTATCTACCGCAGCTGTCAAAGCAGCAGCATCAAATGTTGCCTTCATTCGATAATGGTAATCAGAATACCAATCAGGACCGCCGTCGCCATCAATTGAGATAGCATCACTTCCAACACTAATATCACTTGACGAACCAAGCCCCCACTGAGTATCAGTGGTAATTGTAACACTCCCGGTCTGGACCTCAGCCCAGATAGCTGGCCAATTAAATGTTAAAGATAAAACTGCTAAAAATAAAAAACAAGAAACAAAAAACTGCAGATGATATCTATAACGGTAATTTTTAAAATTACGGTTAGGATTAGATAAAGTTTTTTTTCTTTTTTTGTACAACATTTTATTTTTTTTGCCAGCTACTTACTTGGCCACAATAGTAAAATAAACTCCGACAACAATTATCAACCGCGCTCTGGCAAATTGAATCAAAGTTTACAACGATCTCCTGATTTACCAACCCACGAAAAATTTCTTTATTTTGATCATATTCACCAAAGCCAATTTCATCTCCAGTTGCTGTGATCATGCCATAAGATTCGCTCGGAGTTTGATAACCTTTGATAAACACGCTACCAGAAAAAGTTTTATTTTCAAATTCAACTGAATTCACATTAATTAAATCAGCTGGAAAATTTAAGTTTTGATTATTATCAACACTTTCTTCTCCACCCCAACTGCAACCGCTTAAAGCTAGGAGAGTTATAATAAAAAATAAGGAAACTTTTCTCATAGTCCCCTATTTTATACCATATTTTAAGCAATGTGTAAAAACTCAATTTTTGCTAAAAATATTTTTTAAATTCACTTTTTTTGAAGTTTCCAAAGACCCAATTTCAAAAAGTTTAAAAGCTAACCAAAAACCAACTGCCACATATAGCAACATCACTCCAGCCCCAAGTAATAATTCCCACCAACTAATTGCTCCAATTGCATTTCTAAAAAGCAAGACTAACTGAGCTGTAAAAGGCGTATAACTAGTAATAATTGCTAATTTACCGCCTGGATTAGCCACCAAGGCAGTCGCAAAATATATCGGTAAAATAGAGGCAATAATAAAAACTGGAGAAAAACCTTGTGCTTCTTTATAGGTTGGCATAGCAGCTCCTAAACCCACCATGATCGAAGCCATAAATAAAAATCCAGTAATAATAAAAAACAAAGCTATTAAAATCTGCACCGGATCAAAAATAATCTTTGAAAAATCAAGCTCAAATGGCAACATGTCTTTGATAAAAAAAATCACCCCGATAGTCAATACCACCAAAGTAGTCAACTGGGTAAAGCCAACCCCAGTTAAACCAATAATCTTGCCCCAAATTATTTTCCTGGAAGGAATAATAGATAAAATTGTCTCAATCATCCGATTTTCTTTTTCTTCAGCTACGCTCATTAACATATAACTAGAAATCATCATCACTAAAATAAAATAAGCAATAATAGCTAAGCCTGGAATAATATATTTTTCTAAATTATATTCAACCAACTCTCCGTCTTTAAAATTCTGTGAAGTGATTTCAAAATTACCAGCCAAAAGCGACTGCTCAGCCAGAGGAACATTTTCAGTAATTACGCTTTGCTTAACTAAGCTTTCAGCAAAAGCATTATAGCGTGACATCTTGACCATCCCCTGGTCAACAGCATAAATATCTATATTCAGAGTTTTTAAAAAATTTTCTGGAATAATAATAGCAACATCAGCATCTTCATTTAAAACTTTTTGCTTAGCAACTTCAGGGTCAGCTCCTTGAACAATTGCACCTTGATAAGCCTCAGTCATCACAACTCCAGCTTGATCAACTATTATTATCTCTTGGGCTTCTTCAGGAGCTGCTTTGATAGAATCCTCTAGAGCCATAGAAGAATAACCAGAAATATAACCAACCAAACCAATAAAGACAGGTAAAATAACAATGCTTACCCAAAAAGATTTACGAGTAACAACTTTTAAATATTCTCTTTTTGCAACTAACCAAGTTTTATTCATAATTTTCTTTTGAAACTTTGACAAATATTTCTTGAAGAGATGGCGCAGCTACATTAAACTTGCGAATACTTAATTCCTGAGAAAGAAGATAGCGTAAGATTTCTTCAGTAGAAACATTCTCCTGAGGAACAATCTCAGCAGTATTATGCTCAATTTTGGCTGTAAATAACTTGTTGGCTTGAACAAGCTTACCAGCAAATTCTAAATGAATAATATTTTCGCCAAATTTATTTTTTACCTCTTGCAAATCACCATAAAGAATTTTTTGACCATCTTTAATCATCACTAATCTGTCAGCGATCTTTTCGACTTCTTCCATCTGATGGGTTATAAAAATCACTGTCGTGCCTTGCTTATTTTTTTCTTCTAACATAGCCATCAACAATTCTCGATTAACTGGATCCAGACCCTTGGTGGGCTCATCCAAAATAAGAATTTTTGGATCGTTAATCATGGTAATGCCAAGCTGGATTTTTTGTTGCTGGCCAGAAGATAATTTTTTTATCTTTTCGTTTATTTTTGAAATTAACCCTACTCGCTCTAAATATTCCAAACTCCACTTTTTGGAGGTAACTTCTGACAGCCCCTTAATAGTACCAAAATAAATCATGGTCTCTAAAACCTTTGAAGTTGTATACAAGCCTCTTTCTTCTGGCAAATAACCAACTGAGCTAGCTAAATCTGTTGTGTATTTTTTACCCAATAAAAAAAGCTCGCCAGAGTCAGGCTGCATAATATTTAGCAAACATCGCACAGTAGTGGTCTTGCCCGACCCATTGCCTCCTAAAAAAGCAAAAATCTCACCTTGATTAACATCAAAGCTTAAATCAGACACGACTTGAATTTCGCCAAAAAATTTACTAAAATTTTTGATCGAAATAGCAGGTTCCATACTTACTGTTTATGTTTACCTAAAACTTCTTTCCTAAGCGCGTAACCTAATAAAATTCTAATAATCACGATTCCTCCCAACTGTAAAATATCTGTCAAGTCTTTTGCAACAGTTACCACTAAAATATCAGCAGCAATAATAAACTCCAAACCAAACATAATATTACGGGCAAATTCACCTCTTACCTTCTCACGCTTTTTTGGATCAATAATAATATGAACCACAGCAAAAATAACCGAAGCAATGATTGCTAAAATGCCTATATAGGCGATGACTGTGCCAACATAATAAATTACTTGGCTTATAGATTCAATAAACATATCTTTATGTTAACTTATTTTTTACATAAAAAACAGCTCCTAACCAAGAGGCCAGAGGAACTACTAAAATCAGGCCAATTGATCCAACCAAGGTTCGAATAATTTCAGTAGCAATTACTTCAGAATTAATAACTTGGGTAAAAGAAGCATATTGACCCAAATCAATGCTAAATAATAAAAGCAAGGGCAGAGCTGCTCCAGCATAAGCTAGGGCCAAGGTATTGACCATTGAGCCAATGTGATCAACTCCAACATTCATGGCTTTCTTAAAGATTATTTTTCTTGATAAATCTTTTTGAGAATCTACCAGCTCCTGGACCAATGACACTTGGGAAATGGCAACATCTGTCAAAATACCAATCGCCCCAATAATCATCCCCGCTAAAAGCAAACCCCTAACATCTATTGACATATTAGCAACACTAACTAAAAATTGAGCATCTTCAACTCCATAACCAGTTAATTTTAAAAGATTTGTAAAAATCACAGACGTAAACGCTACCACCAGCAAACCTATCACCGTCGCTAAAATCGAAAGATATGTTTTTTTCTTAAAACCATAAGTTATCAAAAAAGAAACCACTAAAATAATCACCGAACCCAAAATAGTTATTAACAAAGGATTATACCCATCTAAAATACTGGGCAAAATAAAATACAAAATAACCACAAAGCTAACAACTAAAGCTAAAAGAGCCCTAAAGCCTCTAAACCTACCAATCAAAACAACTAGCAAAGCAAAAATAATCGCTGGAATTAAAAGCATATTTTTACGCACAGAATCAGCAATGTAAAAAATATCTTTTCCTTCAGAATCCGCTCCATGATACGCATAAACTTTATCACCAGTTTCATAACCTGGATAAGCTACAACATCAAAGTCTAAATTAGAAAATTCAAATTCCAAATCTTGATATTCACCTTCTAGACCAATTAACTTGAGGTGTTGCTGATGAGAAACGCTTCCATCATCTCTCTCAACATCTTTAGTTATAACAACTTCTGTGACTTGAGCAGTAAATAATGTTTCTCCTTCGTTTTCAATGGCCAAGGCTGGCTGAAAACAAAAACTCCCAATTGTTAAAAAAATTAGTAATAAAAATATTTTCTTCATATAATTAAATAATAACAAACTTGTTTTAGGTACACACATTTTGCACTCTCTTTAAAGCCTCATTTGGCGTAAGACCTTCTAGGGAGCAATGTTCTAAATTATTATATATATTATTCCACTGACGAATTGCATATTTTAA
>Ga0075116_10000291_pt1 | contig 23520 bp, 30 predicted proteins | sample AntAceMetag02UKC_FD_69786 | JGI IMG/M metagenome (GOLD analysis project Ga0075116, IMG submission 69786) | Saline lake microbial communities from Ace Lake, Antarctica- Antarctic Ace Lake Metagenome 02UKC | ecosystem: Environmental > Aquatic > Non-marine Saline and Alkaline > Saline | place...
AAGATACTCATCAAGACGGCTGGAAGGAAGGGATAGAGAGTAATGAAGAGCCGATAGTAAATAGCATAATTGAAAAAATATAATATGGCAAAACATAACGGACAAGGTGAAAGAGCAAGGGGATCGACTGAGACGGCTAGGCATAGAGATATCATCATAAAAAAGAGGGAGGCTAAAAAGAAAGATGGCATCAAATAAGGCATTTATAGTCGCTGGAATAAAGAATCTTCTTAAAAAGAACTATGGTATTGACCCGCAAACGGTTGATGTAGAGGCTAGGGTGGACGCTACGCTTGAATTTGGAGAAAATTGGACAATTATCAAGGAATTTTGCCTATTGCCAGACAGCCCCGCTAAATACTTTATGTGTAAGTATTGCTCGAAGAAGATTAAACATGATTGGATTTATTGCCCTATCTGTGGGAAGCCCCTGGAGGAAGGAAAATAATGGCTAAAAATAGAAGAAAAGGAATGAGGATTATATCCATGTGGGCGCTCCCTGATGAAGAAAAGGATATTAAGGAGATATTGGGGAAACCAATAAAAGAAGAGTCAGAACTTGCGCAACTTGGAGACATAATTGGATCAATAAATGCCAGGGGGGATTTTGATAAACGATGAAATGCTATGTTCCTGGATGCAATAAAACTATTCCTGAATGGAGAGAGAAAAAGAATTGGCATACTTGTTCAAAAAAGTGTTCTAATGCTTGGAACTGGCTACCTAAAGGATTAAGGGAAGAAATAAGGGGGAAGAAATACAACAAAAAATGAAACCTAAAGATTTTGTAATTCAACTTAGAGCAATCCTGGACCAACACATTATTTTAATCAAAAGTAATTCTAATTTACTGGTGATTAATCTTGATTTGATGAAAGAGAATGACGAACTGAAAAAAGAAATAGCGAGGCTTAAAAAATGAAAACTGATTTTAATTACATCAAGACAAGGCTCAAGCGCCTTAATGAAACTACTGGGGAACTGAAAAAAGAATTCAAAAAATCAAAGGTCTCTATCTTAGAAGATCTTTATTTAGAAATCCAATGCTACGCTAATGAAATTGAAGGAAGAATTAATAAAGTTGAAAGGGGGTTAAAAAATAATGGTAAAAACAGAAAAAGAAGAAATAATAGGCTTAAAGAAAAGAGTCACTGCAATTGAAAAGTTTATTGAGAAAGATGGTTTATCTAAGAATGGGAGATTAATTTACTGTGGTCATATAAATAAAAAGACTGGGAAACCTTGTGATCATTCTTTCGTTACAAGAAGTAAGATGAATTCAACAAGTTGTACTAAATGTGGCAATAAGATAAAGTTAAATTAAAATGAAGAAAGAAAAATTCAACGCATTTGAAGGTAGGAGATATAGTGACTACGATGATCTTTGGATGAAAAGAATCATTTTTAAGGATAAAAAGTTTGTTAGATGTTCTTCGTGTAAGAAAAAACTATATAAAATAACTGAAGGGTACTATTCATATCTTAGATTAAGATGTAAAAAATGTTATGAAGAATTTTGTAAACAGGCTGAGAAAGAGGTAGATAAGGAATTTAGCAAGATTTTTTAAACATATTTCTTAAATGGGTCTTTGGGAGATTTTTTACCTGATAGATATTTTTTATTTAATTTTTTCTTCCATGTTCCTTGAGTGAAACTTATATCTCTAACATTATCATAAATAACAGGTATTGAGTCTTGTCCAAATTCATTTGCCATTTCTTTAGCTACTTTTTTCATAAATTTATAACTTTTTTGAAGTTTTGCTTTTCTTTGAGATACATTCATTTTATTCAATTCTGCATCATATGGACTATCAAAATCTACATAGCCTGATACATGGGTCCCAGTCTCACATTGCAATTTCTCTCTTTTTTCATCTGACCAACATCCAAGAGTTACTGGTTTAGTTGTACTTCCTCCGAATTCTGAATTTATTTTATTAACATATTTTTTCACACTTTTTTGATTAATTGAATTGTTAGAATTATCTGACTTTGGAATTATAATAGAAAAGATAGCTTCTCCTACTTGCTTTAAACATATTTTATTTCTCTCATTCTTTTTTAAATCGCAGTTTACCATATTATTTTTTCTCCACTATGACAGTATCATATTCACGTTCTTTTCTGCCAGAAGGACGACATTTACAATTTTTAAGAACTGCAGATTCTCCGTAGACCCCGCTTTCACATTTGCAGGACATAATATTCAACTTTTTAGTTTTTTCTTTTGCCATTTTAAAATTTCCTTAGTTCCTCCACAACTGCAAAATCATTAGCAACATTTACCATCCCAGGGAACTTCTTTTTGAATGTGATTACTTCGTCTTGATCTAACCTAGAAATAAAATTATGGATACTGTCTGCCATGTGGTTAAGCCTTCCACTCTCTACTTCTCTATGTAGCACTCTTACATCAGATTCACATCTACCTTTTTCGGATAGTGGACCCTTAGCACACTTATTGAAAGCATCGCTGAATTGTTTTTCAATGTCAAAATGCCTAAAACTATGTTGTCCCATCTTTATTTTAGGACCACCACTCCCAACCGATCAACATGATGAACTCCCTTAATGAAATCTACTGAAGTCCCATAACCATCAACCATCGTATAAACCTCTCCCCCATTTTTCTTAGCGTACGCCCTCGCTTTTTTATATTCCTTAGAATAAGAATTCTCAGAAAAATCAATTTGTTTGAATGGTCTGCTTTGTTTTCCAGTAACTACCTCAGGAGCCTCAATACATTTTCCATATTTTACAAGCATCCCAATCTTACACTTAGTTGCTTTCTTAGAAGCCATTATCTCATTCCGTCATTGTTTTGGATTTCGCCGTCTTCATCAACAATTCTTGATTTAATTCGCAAGTCTTTCTTTATATCCTCAAGGATAATTCCCTCTCCACCCTCAAAATCATCGGTCTTAACATCTCTCTTGAATTTTGCAAATCTTTTATTAAACTCGGTCTTAGCTTTTGGTAATGATGTGAAAACTTTGATATTTGTTTTTTCAAAACCAAAATTACTTGGTACTTCATAGGCAACTCTAAACATTCCAGTAGATTTAATCCTTACACACTTATTGCCTTTTCTCACAGAACCTTTTGAGCATTTTTTTACCATTTTAACATTTACCCCAACTTTTATTTGTTAAGAAATTATCTAGTTGCCTTGCTTTAGCTTTTCCGTCGCTTAAATGTATCTCATTCGCCTCTCTTAATTGGTTAATCTCAGTCTTATTCAGAGGTTTGTTTATATCAATTTTATCAACAGATCTTCTCAATCTTTTTATAGCAACCCTATTCATCCTCTTATTTTCCCTGTCCAAATCTGAAGAAGGATGCAACGCAGAACTCATCACTTCAATGTCATCTTCTGCTACAAATTTTGCAAATGAACTTAAATGTCCTGGGATTGTTTTACATCCGCTTAGCTTTACGCATTTCCCATTTTTTTTTGAAAATCCTTTTGAACATTTTTTTACCATCTTAATTCCTCTCGCACTTCTCTTTTCGTGCTTTGCATTTTTTAGAATCATCTCCGTTCTTGTCGCAGAACTTTTTGATATCTTTTACGTGACACATCTTTGGTTTCTTTGGAGCCATTAACACTTAACCTCCACGAAGTCAGTTGTCTTTTTACCTTTTGCAAAGGTAGGCGTTCTTTTCTTAATATCTTTCAATAATGATGTTTTATTCTTTGCTCTAAATCTAGTAGGATCACTCATTGCGAAATTTCTGCACCTATAACATTTATTTTTTGATGGTGCCATTTTACAACCTCATCCCCTTTGCTTTCTTTTTATTTAACAAACTGCCAATAAAGCTTTTTGCTTCTGACTTATCAACACCCAAGCCTTCAAACCAATCAATATCGGTTTTCAAATCTTCCCTATGATAAATACATCTTGCATTATTCTGATTTTTTTTGAGTTTGCAATTAATCGGTGCCATTAGTTAGCGCTCCTTTGAGTAAATCTCATCATCCACATATACCACGGTTGCTTCATACTTATTACTTCTCCAGTTTCTATGTCAACATTAGCCATAATCTGAATCTTCTTTTTGAATAGTCCGAATATCTTCCCTTCATGGTCTTCGATTACCTGATAAGCAATCCTTGTTTGATTTTGAACGTCTTGTAATTCTACCACCTGGATATTCTCACAGCTACAATTTTGAATTTTGAATCTTTGTTGAATCTTTTCTCTAACTTTCACCTGAGCCTGTTCTCTGTCTAAATTAGCAGTAATAAAATCACCACCACTTAATTGATATTGATTTTGATAATTTGTTTGAAGTTGGTTTTGAGTGGCAATAACCTTTCCTCCCTGGTTCGATGCAAGAACAAGACCCATAGACATAATTAATGCCATAGAAAATATTGAGAAGATTATCTTTCCATTCTTCATTTTTTCTTAGATCCCTTTTTAGTTAGCTTCTTACTTAAACATTTTCCAAAAGCCTCTTTCGATTTCGTGGAAGAATGGCAAGATTGCACTGCTATCTTAAATTTTTTTCTATGTGCTAATTGTTTTTTTGAAGATTTTTTCTTTACCATTTTTTGTTCTCGTGGAGTTTCACAGCGTGAATTACTGTTAGAGATTTCTAGTCCCAATAATGTAAATTTAAATGCCATTATTATAAATCTCCACGTTTTAATATAGATATTCTGACTTATAAATACTCCCTATCTTTTAACGATAGGAATTAAGTTTTCAAATTCTAAAATCACTTCTCCTACTTCAGAATATTGGTAGCCATATCTTTCAGACAGAAGAGACTGGAAGAATTTAGTCCAGTGCTTTCTGTTGAAATTTGTTTTTGAGTGACAAGAATCACACAAAGACACGCAGTTCTGTTCATATGTCATCTTTTTATTATAATTCATGTGATGGACACTTAATGCCCTATTTAACTTTTCTCTGTGTATCCCACAAATCATACAAACCTTATTATCTCGCTTTCTAATAAATCTTCTGAATTGTTTATTCCATTCTTTAGTGTAATTCTCATTTGATTTACCATTTATATAAGCTGGATGATCTCTGCCAAACTTTCCATACATTGGATTACCCTCTCCTTTCATTGATGTATGAAGACTCTCAAGATTCGGAGGGATTCTTCCTATATTCGCCTTGCTTATTTTAGATCTAGTTTCTATTGATGGAGTTTTTCCATAACTTGGATTCCCTTCCCCACTAAAATTAATACTAGCAGTTTTCCTCATTTCATCCGCTTTTTCCTTTCCGTACCTTTCATCATAAGTTTTACCTACGAAAAGTTCTCTCATATAGTTAGCAGTCCATTCTTTTGATCTTTTTAATCCAAGCTTAGTAACTTTGCTACTAATTCTACTAACCTCACATTTAAGACTTTTTGCAATATCTATATTCGACATTGTTAAATAATTTTTTTTAAGAAACAAATCTTCTTTATCGCTCCAAGGAAGTCTTTGGATTAGTCCTAGCCTACCTTTCTTTACATGAATGGACACCACAGAACGATTAAGCTTATTAGCTAATTCCGAACAAGACATATTCTGGTAATTATTATTGAGAAAAGTTATATCCCCCTCATTCCACGCATTAGATTTTGTTAATCCAAGCCTAGATAGTCTAGCCTTGATACTAAAAACTGAACGATTTAATTTTTTAGAGAGTTCAATGCGATTCGTAGATAAATAATTATTTGTTAAAATATCGTCTTCTAATTTATCCCACTTCTTATCCTGCAATAATCCTAAGTTACATATTTTTCCCTGGATTGAGGATTCTGACCTATCCATATTCTTAGAAAGTTCAGAATAAGTAAAATCTAAATAATTTTCACTTAAATAGGAAAGCTCATCATCAGACCATCTATTATCTTTACCTAACCTTAATATAAATTTCTTATTTCTAATAGAACTTTCAGAACGATTAAGTTTATTAGTTAATTCAGAGCTTGACATTTTTGTATAATTGTTCTTTAAAAAAAGAATTTCATTATTTGTCCATTGCCCAACTTTCATTAATATAGACACAATTAGAACTTAATAAAGTTGTTGTTATCTACTTTCTCTTTTTAGCCTTAGCTCTTTTTGATTTTCTAAATCTCACCTCATGGTTTTCTTGCGACTTGTGTTTTCTGTCCCTAGAAATACCCAAAGTGCTTTTCGGTTTTAGCTTACATCGTCTCATACTTCCAGAAGCAGTACGGACTGGTGACGCCAAATTTCCAAAACGGCACTTGGTTTGAGATTTAGTTGTTTTTTTTGCCATGATATATCTTATGATCTTTTATTTATAAACTATCCCTATCTTTTAATGATAGGAAAAAGAAACATTTATATAGTATGATTGTCATACTATCATATATGAAAGACCAGAGATTAATTACTAATTTTACTTGTGATCAGTGTGGGAAGAAAAGTGATCAAAGAACAATCGCGCAGGGGTTTCCTTATGATGAAGGCTGGGTCTTCTTATATAAATTTGCAACTAAAGTTGAAAGACATCAAAGAAAAGTTATTCGAGAGAAACATTTTTGTTGTGATGATTGTGAAATTGAATTCGTAACGACCGATCTGAAAGGAGGTAAGAATATGCCAATAACAAGAGAAAGATTTGAAAAAGGGGACTTTAATTCTAGATCCAAAAAAGGAGAAAAGAATTATGTTTTAGAATTCCTCAGGACTAATGACAAAGCGTACCGTGTTGACGAGATAGCAAAAGCAGTCAAAAGAAAGCCAAGCACTGTTAGTCAAAATCTTAGAAAGTTAATTGATAAGAAATTAGTTAAGGTAACTGTACCTTATTATATCGCAGTAGATAAAACTTCTAAGAAAAAAGTTTCTAAGAAAAAGAAGAAGTAAATTTCTTTATTTATTTTTATTTTTTAATTTTATTTTTTTATAGATTACGTACAGCCAGAACATCAACGCAAAGAAGGCGACTACACACATCGCAATTATTCCATAGATTCTATAACCAATTTCATCTTTCTCTTCTTGTGGATCTTCTTGTGGATCATCTTTTGAAATATTGATTGGCGCATCACTACCTGGAGATACAGTGGATAGGTCAATGATGGTATTGTTAATAATTTCATCCTCTATTACGGTCTTCTTAGAAGAAGAATGTCTGCCACTAGAAAGATATATCTCTGAATTAGCATAAATTATTAAGCTATAATTATCAGATTGCAAATAAGGATGTGTTGAAATATTAACCACTATATTCCTTTCACCGTCTACTCGTATTGGAGAGTCATAAGATATATTTATCCCTTCGCTGGAGTTATGAGATAGATAGACTAACATATCACCACCTGTTTGGATTGTTAAATTTTTCTGAAAAATATCCCCAGCATAAATCTCTCCCAACGGATCCAAATTAACAGAGAAAGCAGAAACGCAGTTAAATAAAAGAATCATTCCTAGTATTGTTATTATTGATTTTATTATCATGTGTCGTACCTATCTCTGTTCGGAAAAATAAAAAAATAAAAAAATAAAAATTAATTTGATTAATTAACTGTTGTATAAACAACATAATCACCAGTTGTAGCTTTAGAATCCACACTAAATTGTGGGAAAAATTCTATAAAGCTTCCTGCTGGGACTGTTATTTGTCCAACGTCATTGTCAAAGTATTGTATTAGGTCTGTCTCGTATAAGTAATCAGCCATATTATCCCAACTTAATGGGGAAACGCCTTCTCCATCTGGAGTACCTAAATCGGATTCCTCTACAATCCAAAGCTTAGCGCCTTTACAGTGATCATAGCTATCAAAGGTATTCTCCCCTCCACAATATCCTGGATTAGCATTAGCATTCCAATCGCTACTATATGGTAAGTCTCCATCAACAGTTTTTACTAAAACAACAGATGCGAAATTATCAAATCTTTCATCTTTATCCATTGCGTATACTAAAACATAACCACTCAAATTTCCATCTGAGATGACTTCAGTCTCAAACCTATCTCCAACAAGTGTATGTGTTACAGTAGCCTTTTTCTCTGAAGTCTCTTTCCATGTAGTCGTGTTTTTAGTTGACAATTCAACTTGACCAACATAACTCACATTTATACCATTTGTATTTCCGCTAGTTATTAAAGCAACAGTTCTGTCCGAATCTCCATTGTTAGTAATCCTATAAGGATTCTCTCCCAGGCAAGTTTCTCCAACTTTACAAGTGACATTTTCCATATATCGTTCTCCAGTAGAAACATCACCATCAACAGTGAATACTATCGACTGATTAACAGTTACGGTAGTAGCTGTTTGACCATAATAAGCCATTATCCCAGCACTAACAAGAGTTAAAGCAAGAACACTAATAAATACAAAACTTAACGTTTTTTTGTTAAATTTCTTCATTTTTTAAACCCCCTTTCAATTATATAATCTTTCATAATATTATCACACTATCATACTATTTAAATGTTTGTGGGGTGTAGTTAAAATAAAGAGAGCCTTTTATCCTAAGACTCAGGCTTCTCTTTTTTGGATGCTAATCGGTCGGTTATTGTTTATCCCTTCTTATGAGTGAAGTGATTAATAAACTTGTTTTTTCTGAATTGTATATCATTCCAATGATTATAATGATGAAGACAAGAATGATTATAATTGCAATTATTATGAATAGGATTGTATAGTCTTCCTCTTCTGAACTATCTCCTGGAGTAGAAGGATCCTCAGGTAAGTTTTCCCCTGGCATATAATCCTTACAGGATTCATTAAAGTTTGTAAGATATTTACTTAACACGTCGTCACCTATGGCATATCCAAGAATTATTCCCAGAGAGTTTCGGAAATCTTCTTTTTCATCGTAATCATAAGTTGGATTATCTAACAAAAATGTATTTACCTTGTCACACAATATTGTTAAATTATATTCTAGTGCATCACTATTATTATTGTTGTTATCGTTACTACTTGGTCCTCCACCTGATTGAGGTCCTGTATATGCAGAAACTATTATTTGAATTGAAGATGAATTTTCATTTCCTGCTGAATCATTTGCAGAAATCTCTAACGTGAAAGTTCCTACAGAAGATAAAGAAAATGTAAAATTATTATAACCCCCTAGGCAAGTAATTGAAGTATTTGACACGCCTCCATCAATAGTATACCAACATGAATCGAGATTGGTTTCTGTTAATGAAAAGTTTGTTGAAACTGGAACAGAACCAGAAACATAATCGTATATCGCATATCCATCAATTGGAGAAATTATTGAAATATTTGGGAGGGTATTGTCTATTGAAATTTGATGAGTATCATTTCCACAAAATAAATCTCCAGTTGCATTTTCACAAGACTCAATTGTCAAATTCCATAAACCATCTGCAACGGTTGAAGTATCCCATGTGGTATTTGAAATTGTATCTGCTAAATTTAATGAAATGTTTGCAGTGTAAGTCCCATTACTTGCAGTGACATTTGTTAAATAAGAATCTCCGTTTGGTTCTGCAGTGGTCCAATTTATTTGAAGTATACCTGTTTGATTTGAATTTATCTCTGGTACGATTATATCAACTATTGGTTTTTCATTTAGGTCTCCTGCGTCCCATGTTAATGTTTGTATTGAAGAGTTTGCATTATTTCCTAATGTATCCTCTGAATAAATTTTAAAGAGAGTTTGAGTTACGTCATTTGTTGAATTGTAAAACCAATTAAGATTCAATTCTGTTTCATAACCTGCTAAAGTTGAATAAGAATCTCCGTCGTCATTACTTATACTTGTCCTTACTGATGTGCTACCTAATTTTCCATAAGTTTTCATTGAATAGTATTTTGAAGTCGGAGAATCCGAAGTTATTAAAACATATTTTATATCCCCAAGTGAACTTGTTAAGCTTTTTGTGAAAATACCCCTAAATTTTGTTCCGTCATCTTGTAGTTCATTTGGCGTTTTACCTGTTACTAATTGGCAGTTTGAGTTAATTGAAGGGTCGCCAGTTGAATAAGTTGAATTACACATATAGGTTAAAATATCTTGAGAGGGTGTTAAACCGATTGAACTATTTACTCTGAAATCTAATTTATAATAATCTGCGTCAAGCGGAATATTTGCTGTATCTAATTCTATTTTCCAAACAGTGTTCTTTTTAATTCTTTCATTTGTTCCGCTTTGCCATTTTACATCAGAAAAATTAAGAGGATAATGCTTCCATACATTTGGATTATAATGTTCGTCTATTTGACAAGTATAATTTCGTTGAGTGGATGTTCCAGTCCAGTCGCAATTAATATAATCACCTTGAGCCGAGCCTCCTATATCTCTAAAGGTTGAAGTGTCAGTTCCGTTTGCATATTCTATCCAAGAATCTGAATCGTAGTTATAGCAAGTAGTAGATTGATTATTTCCAAGTGAACAAGCGTTTGTTCCGTTTGCTGTTAAGTAGAGTTTAATGTCTCCTGTTATTCCTGTAGCATCTGTTAGAGTAAAGCTTATGTTCATGTATTCTATATCTTCTAAATTAGTGAAATTGAAAGCTGTTTGGTCTGTGCCGATTTGTGATTCTGAATAGTCTAAAGCTGTAAATTTGAAATTTGAAATAACGGGGGCAGTTGTGTCTTCTGTGTAACCAATTGTGACATTAAACAACATTGGAGTGTAATTTGTATTTTCTGTATAAAAAAATGATTTATATTGAAAGTAAGTATTATTTGGAGATAGAATTTCATTTAATGTATTATGGGTTGCATTAGTAAAGTATGTTGAAGAAGTATTATCTGGTCCGACAAATGTTTCTCCCGAACAAACATCATCATTACAGCTTCTTATTTGGAATGTAATATTTAAAGCACCTGTCCTATTTGTTCCGTCTCCTAATATTCCATATAAATCTTGAACAGTTGCATAAGTTAGTGTAGGGTCTATAATAAAATCAAACTCAACAGTCCCATTAATAATTTTTAAATCAAATGTGTCTTGTGTTCCATTTAGTTCAGTTAAGTAAATTTTATACATTTCAATTTCACTACCTAAATTTCCAAAATCAGCTATTAACACATCTGAATCCTTTTCATAAACTTCAACACTAGCATTATTTTGACTTGAGGCGTAAATAGTTATGTCTTTACTGTAAGTTAAATTCTGTTTAAATTTAACTCTTAAATATTCTTCTGAATTTATTGTAGCAGTAATATTATCTAAAATGGAAATATTATCATAAGCATCTTTTATCCATCCTCTTGTAGAATTTAAATGGTCTGCATCTGTTATTTCAATAATTACAATTGAACTTGTTCCTATTTTAAGATATTTTTTATCATTCATAGTATATGTAAAACCATCTTTTATTTTGATTTCTGATTTTGAAATATCTTCCAATTTTTTATTTTTTTCATCATAAACTGTAAGGGTTTCGGGCATTTCTATTTTTTCTTTAGCAATTATTTCTACTTCCCCCGCTATTATAGAAACAGTATCAACCCATTTATATTCATCTCCTGAAATTGTTATTTGATATTTTCCAGAGATAATTGTTTTTGAAGTTTCTTTTTCAAATTCAAAACCCGATATAAGAGTAAAACTTACAACTAAAGAAATTAATACTATTGAAAATATTGCAAATAATTTAGATTGTGATTTACATAACATTTTTTAAATACCCCCCATACAAACTATTTTTAAGATTATAACTGTTTCCATGAGCCATATATGCTTCCCATGAATTAAAACTTTCCATCAATTTATCAAAGTTCATAATTTCTAAATCATATTTCTTAATTTTTCTTTTTACGTTTTTCAGAAATCTCTTAACGGTGCTTTTTCTGATTAATCTATGATTATTAAAAATTCTATAACCAAGAAAATCAATTCCTGATCTAATCGTAAAAATTTCCGCCTTTTTTGGATGAAGCGTTAGCTCTACCGAAGCAAAAAATACTTTGATATCTTCTTTAATTTTATGAAGCTCTTTTTTGGATTCATGTAAAAGTATAAAATCGTCCATATAACGAATATAATACTTTATTTTTAACTCATATTTTACAAATTCATCTAACTCATTTAAATAAATATTAGCAAAAAGTTGCGAAGTTAAGTTGCCAATTGGAATTCCTTGTTTTGTGCTATTTATTATTTCGTCTAAAAGCCATAACAACTTTTTATCTGCAATTTTCTTTCTTATAATTCTTTTTAGAATTTTATGGTTAACTGAAGAAAAATATTTTGAAACATCACATTTTAAAACATAATTATTATTATTCGCCCCCCTAATAAATTTTTGAAGTTTATCTGCCCCCGCATGAGTGCCCTTTCCTTTTCTGCAGGCATAAGAATCATAAATAAATTTCTTTTCAAATATCGGCTCAATTACAGAATGAATAGCATGATGAATTACTCTGTCTCTAAAGGGTAGGGTAGAAATTTTTCTCTCTTTTGGCTCAAAAATAATAAAATGCCTGTATTTTCCTGTTTTATAAGTTTGATTTTTCAACTCATACTGAAGTTTAGACAATTCATCTTCTAAATTATAATTAAATATAATAACTTCTGGGAAGTTGTTTTTTCCTCTTCTTGCTTTTAGATAAGCATTATAAAGGCTCTCATAATTACAAACTTTCTCAAATAAATTTTTATGTGTTTTCATTTTTTGTTTTTTGGTAAATCCAGCAGTGTTCAATCCGCCTTGCATCATCTTACTAACCGCTGGATTTTATTTTAATATTTGACCTTTCGGTCTGGATTTGGGTTGATGTAGTTCCCTTACGCTGTTCATTATCTCCGTAAAGATAATGAATCTGGTTTTGGGACCTATTACAACAGCGGAAACCAATATTGTTGTTCGTATTCGTCGGGGCATTATTCAAATTCGCACAAAACGGACCCGCAATCGCCCCATTATTCCAATTGCCCCCACGTTTCACCGCACGCCCAGCTAATCACAATCCAACCCATTCCTATGAAGGAACATTAACGTATTTCTTATACCAACCCCCCAGCATTCTGCCTATTTCATTTATCAATCTAGAACCATATTCATATTGGTTAAAACTAATAAATTGTAAATCTTTAGACAACCTGAAAAAAATTCTTAGCTTGTCTAATTCAACTATTGCTTTTTGCAGTGACTCTTTTTTATCAAAATCATTATTAGATTGTATAATGCTTTCTAAAAAATTCAGCGAAGTGTTTTCTATTTTTTGTGCCATTGTGTATTTTTCTGATTTTGGAAATTTATTTAACAAAGTATGAACCCATTTAATAAATTCGTAGGTCTGATGGAAAATTTTCATATCTTCTATCATATTCTTTGCTCCATATCTTTTTGCTTATTTTGTTTTTCCATTTTTATTTTTTTTATTTACTTTAATTAAGATGACTAGATTACCAGTCACCAGATTCAACTACTACAACAGCGGAAACCAACAGTGCTGTACGTACTCGTCGGGGCATCATGCAAATACGCACAAAACGGACCCGCAATCGCCCCAAGACTCCAACTGCCCCCACGTATCACCGCACGCCCAGCCGTTGTTAAAGGAAAATAAACCCCGTCATTCCCATATATCGCAGTTTCAACGCCAGTTGTAGTCTGCCACCCCTGTGTGCTATTTGCATACTTCCATCCCGCTACATCGTCAGGATTTGTCACATCAACTGTCTCATTCGTCCACTCCCAGACATTCCCAGTCATATCATAAACCCCCTCTGATGAATAACAGCCAGATTCACCATCATCATTATAACCAGTATTACACGCCTCACCTAATTCAAAACTATGGTCTAAACAATAAGTAGACGAATCAGTCACACAACCATAAGGAGCCACAGCCAAATTAGTAGGTAAATTAAAAACCTCTCCCTGCACATTTGACGCTCCCAGCCATTCCTCGTCGGTGCATAAGTGCTTCCCCGCATTTGAACAGGCAATCCTTGAATTTATCTGACTAATTCTCACCCATGGCACAACTCCTTTTTTAGATTCAGCAAGCATACTTCCTCCTGCATTTCTGTCCGCAACCTCGGTAGCATTTCCCATATCAGTAGAATTCGCAGACGGCATTGAAGCCTCGTACTTATCAATACAATAACCATTTAATTTATTAATATAAACCATATTGTCTGGGCATTGAATTCTTTGTTCAGCCCAACTTAAATTATCCCAACTTGCTACAGAACCAGCATTAAAAACCTCACTTGTGTAATTTCCAGAATCATTAGAAGAATTAATTTGAACTGCATTATAGGTTGTATTATAATAAGTTAAATTATAATTTCCTTCATTAAAATCAGATTGCGTAAGTGTTTGTATAATCAAGGCAGAAACAAATGTAACACCTAAGATTAATAGTAAAACTAATACTAAAAAGTTTCTCTTTTTCATCACTTTATAAGCTTTTTGCTACTTATAAATTTGTCTATTCCCTCCAGAATCCAATAAATGGACAAGTTTTAATGATTTAAGAGTTAGTGTCTTCTAGGTAAATTTTGCGTTATTCTATCGCCTTGATCGAAGTTTCTTCCTAATCTTTCCTCTGAATATAAGAAAAACTGCAACAACAAGAATTAGCAATCCTAATATGACTAATAAGACTATCACTGGGACCCCTAAAATATTGTAAGAAAGATTGTAAACTCTCGGAATAAGGGAAATTCTTTTTATCTCAATGTTTTCTGGATCCGCATCAGAGGTAATAGACATTTCTCCTTGGAAAATTTTATCGAAAAAATCTGCATCTTCAATATACAAAGTCATCTTTACTGAATTATCTGTTATCACCTCGCATCCGAATCCTTCTCCAGAGATTATTGCACATTCTTTTACTTCTTTATTTACTGTAAAAACGTGCTCAATTGTGATGTTTCCGTCCGCGTCCATTATAATGAATGGTCTATCCAGCCTCGGAGGATTTACTATCATTGGATTTGTAATTCCTAGAACTGAAGTAAATAAGCTATTGACTTTTATAATTTCTGATGCCATATAAACTTGCTCTAACTCTTTAGTATTATATTTATCATAAAAGAGAATAAAATCATTTACTGAAACAACAAATCCCTCTAGAGCAATACCTCCAACTATTGTCTCTATGTTAGACTTTTTAAGAGAGCATTCTCCAGAAAAATCTTGTATTGCTAAAACCTGGGATGTTTTTTCAACAGAGCAAAATGTGTTTATTCTTGCATAAAATATTGCCCTCTCTAATTCATCATAAGTCCTCTCTCCCTCGATCTCTTGCAATGCTATTGTTGGAATCTTCTCTATATCTTCACCTCCACCTCCGCCTCCGCCTCCGCCATCTTCTGATGGTGATGTTATGAACGATTGATTTGTTGAATTTTCGTTTCCTGCCTTATCTGTTACATAAGTTTTCAAAGTATAGTTACCATACGCTGTGACTGTTGTTAATTCTTCTTCCTGGCAAGTGAAAGAAACATTTTCATTTAACCCATCTATCACTAAAGAGGAATCGTATACTGAATATTTACAGGATATTTCGTTTGTATCGTTTGTCGTGGTATTGAACCTTATTGTTTGAGATCCTTTTGTCGTAGTAATATAATTTATACTTATGTTGGGATAAGTGATATCGGTTACATAGGTATGGTTATTTAATCCCCATCCGCTTATTCCAAGATTGTCATAACATAATACATCCCAACTAAAACTTCCTTCAGTCAGATTTATATTTGTGAAGTTTGTTTCAACACCATCTGCAGGGTTAATTATTGTTTGGTTTAACATCCACGTTCCGTTAAAATCTCCATAAAGTGAACAATTAGAAATACTGTCTGCGTTTGTCGTCACTGTTACATTAAATTGATTATCTGTTAGGCTATTTGAATGAGTATCGTTTATTGGTGTTATTACCACCACAGGGGATTCAGTTCTTATCCCGAATGTTACTGATTCTGAATTTGTATTTCCTAATAGGTCTTTTGACCATACACTAAGAGTATAATCCGTATCTCCTGATGGTAATGCGAAACTTGTATTTTGACAACTTGATAATGTTGTTGTTGACACCCATGGATAACCTGTTGAATTTTGAACTTCATACCAACAGATGTCTAATCCTATCAAATTATCTGCCGTTGAATAATTTAGAGTTACATTTGTGTTATCTCCGTAGTTTTGTGCCTGGGGGCTATTTATTGTAATTGTAGGTTTTGTATCGTCTAATCTTCTTACTCTTGTTTCTGTCGAGTTTGTGTTTCCAGCCGTGTCTACTATTGTTACGTTATAATAATATATTTCATCTGGAAGATCTGTGAAATTTATTTCAGAAGTTTCCGTCGTGAAGGTTGTCAAATTTACCTCTCCATCTGAATCGTATAATGCTAAAGTTATGTTTGCGAAATTTAATTCTGTTGTTGAAATATTTATAAAAATATAGTCATCTGTCGTATTCGTGTTATTTGCGCTTGTTGTTGCGTCAAAATCTATCAAGGGGTAAACTGTATCAATTAACAATGTCCAATTATTAAAATACCAATCATTGACCCCATCCGTATCATTACACCATACAGTCCAAATATAACTTCCATCCCCTATTATTTCTGAGAAATTTCCTTCATTTGCATCTACGCTTAAATCTCCGCCGTGATCATTTGATTGAACTAATTGCCAACCTCCCCAGCTCCCCCATAATTGGCAAGTATCTACCCCGTTTGTGTCAATAACAGTATAATTAAAAATTATTGATTGAGTATTTGATTGAGTATCGTTTGTTGGATTTACTAGCGTGATTGCTGGGGCTGATGTTGAGATAGTGTAGGTATTTGAAGTACTTACTTCGTTCCCTAGGGTATCATTTGCCCACATATAAACAGTATGGGTTCCGTCTATTTGAGTTATCGAAGTATTTGTCCCGCAGGGTACAGTAATATTTACTGGGTCGCTATTATTTTTATACCAACAGGTGTCTAGACCAACTCCAGAATCACTTACTGAATAATTTAGGTCTAAATGTAATGAATCGTAAGTGGATCCGTCCTCTGGATAAAGAATTGAAAGACTTGGAGGAGTTATGTCAATTCTAAAAGTTATATCTGTTGAGTTTTCATTCCCTGATGAATCATTTACGTAAATTATTAAATTAGTAATCCCTTCATTCCATGTCTGGCTGGTTATGTTTACACATCCAGTAAGGGTAGTATTTGTCGAACCTGAATCATTTGTCCACCAACAAGAATCTAAATTTGTATCTTCGGCTAAATAAGTTATGTTTAATCCAGAATCTGAAGAATTAGTATTATTAGACAGGGAAATAATTGATATTGTAGGATTAATTATGTCGTTTACTGTCAATGTTTGAATATCCATGCTAGAATTTATCGTCCAATTTGCTCCGCCTGTCGTATTTAAAACATAATCGTAGGTTCCATAGGCAGGTATCCATGTTTCTCCAGTTGTTTTACTCACACCATCCCTATAAATAATATATGTCACACCTCCGTCGCCAGTGTTGGATTCTGATAAATTTATTATTACTTCTTGTGTTTCATTTATTGTCCATCCCAAATCCGAATTTAAAAAGGCTGATGGAACGGCTTTATCAACAGTCAAAGAGAAGGTATCTAAACTTGCATTTGTAGAATAATTGGCACCCCCAGTTGAATTATAAATATAATTGTAAGTCCCTGCCCCTAAAACTGTTGTGTCTGCATTTGAAACCTCAACCCCTTCCCTATAAAGCTTGTAAGTCACACCTCCGTCGCCAGTGTTGGATTCAGTTCCCTCTACATCTCCAGCAGTAAGATAGGTTATAGGAGTTGTTCCTGACAAGCTTCCTGATAAAGTTGCTTTGTTTACTACTAAGTCTTTGGTTACATATCCAGCAGTATAATTTGTACATCCACTCGTTGAATAATTAAATGTAGTAGTCCCAACACCATAAACTGCATTGGTTAAATCCATAGAATAGGAACATCCTCCGTCGCCAGTGTTTGTTTCGGATCCTGCAAAATTTGAAGTTGTTAAATAAGTTATAGGGGTAGTTCCAGTTATTCCCATGTGCAAAGTCGGGCTTATTCTGTTTATTGTTAAGGTTTCCGAATCTATGCTCGAATTAGCTGTATAGTTTTCTCCACCAGTTGAGTTTAATACAATAGAATAAACCCCTGCTGACGATTGAGTGTAAGAAGGACCTTCGTCTACACCGTCGACATAAAGTTTATAATCTACATCTCCGTCGCCAGTGTTTGTTTCAAAAATTCCTATAATAGTTGAGGTGCCGTCATAATCTCTTGTTAGCAAGGTTCCGTTGGTTATTGAAGCCGAGAGTATTGCTTTATTTACTGTTAAAGTATAAGTTGTCGAATTTATTTTTCCAACTGTGTCATTAACTGAAACATTTATTGAATAAGTGCCTCCCCCAAGAGTACTTACTTCGTTTAAAAATCCTGTTGAGTTTATTGTAAAAAGCGAGTCGTTTGTAAAATAAGAATCAATTCCTGAACCAGAATCTGATGCGTCGAAATTTACTCCAACCCAGTCTTCTCCATAAGTTATTGAATCGTCTGCTGGGATTGTATCAAAAATTGGAGTAGTTGTGTCAATTTTTAAAGTTCTTGACTGGGTTGCCTCTAAGTTTCCAGCAGTATCGTTTGCTCTATATCTTATGTAAGAAATTCCTTCAGTGGTTATTGTTACCCCTGCCTCGATGTGAGTATCTGGCGTACAGGAGTTTATTGTATCAACACAGTATTCTGGATAAGCTAGGTTATCGAATCCTCCTACGTCGTATACAGATATTGTTGCCTTTATACTTTCATTTGTCCAAGTATTGTTCGAGTAGGATGGTCCGTCTGGGGGGCTTGTCATTAATACTGTCGAGACTGGAGGGGTTTGGTCTATAATAAATAATAATGTGTCTTGACTTTCCTTCCCAGATGAATCGTTTGCATAGACTGTTACATTATGAGTTCCTTCTGCCCAAACTATATCTGTTATATTATCTCCACAAGTTAACGAATTATTTATTGTATTTGTATCGTTTGAATACCAACAGGATTCTAAGTTTGCGTCAGAAATTGAAAAAGTTATATCTAAGTTTGCGTCTGTTGTTATCGTATTATTTGTTGTTATGAATGAAATCGACGGATTATCATTATCAATCTTAATCGTAAAGTTATCATCCGCCCACCATTCTCTTGAATTATTATTATAAGCCGAACAGGTCCATGTGTAGGTCTCTGTGGAGCTAAATGTCATTTCATAAGTGGTAGAATTTGAAGTTCCTGTTAAATCTTGCGTTACTGATAAATTTAAATCACCTGCTGAGTCGTAAAAATAGAATGTTAAGTTAGCTAATTGTTCTTCGTCCGTTGCTGAGCAGTTGAATTCTTTTGTATACGGTGCCCATGTATCGTTTGCTGGAATTTCTAAAGTTACAAATGGTGCTGAGGTGTAATCTATCTGAATATCTGAATATTCTAATTTCCCTGGTTCGTCAGAGTGAAAAATAGTCTCAATAAAACATTCATCATCAACTAATGTGCACCCCGTACAATCACAAAGTCCACCATTTAAAGCTGAAGTTAGTTCTGAAGAAAAATCTGAGGTTGTTTCTGTGGTTGAATACTCACCAACATAATTCCACTCCGAACCTCCATCTGTTGTCCCAACCTCCATATATGGATTAGATGGATATTTACTTCCATCAACAAATGTTAAAACATTTTCATATAGTCGTGTTAAAAACCAGTTTACACCATCTGCCTTAAATTCAAGTGTTGATCTAATCCCAATAATAGTTTCATCTGCACATCCTGATGGCAAAGTTACATCTGCATCAATTAAAGGACCTGTCGTTGTAATATCTACAACTGATGTCCAAGAACCACCATCTCTGCAATGTAATTTAAACGGGGCATACGGTGTTACACCATTATTTGCAACTCGATAATTCAAGCTTATTGAGGAATAGCTATCTGGTCTAGAAAAGTTTTCATAAATATAGCTATCAAATGTTTGAGCTTCAACATAATATGGATTTACAAAGACATATTGATAAGAAAACCCATCCTCATCATATCCCCTACCTAAAGTGCTAGTGGTGCCCCAAGTGGCAGAACCATATGATGAAGTTCCTAAAACTGAACTAGCAGATGATTCTTCGTCTTGAATAATGTCTCCAGTTACAAACCTTCCTGAAATATTCATTGTCGCAGAATTGACAACAGCGTTTCTAGGCAAAGTAATATTACGAGAGATGTTTTGGTCTCCATTAAATGTTAAATTCTCGGAAGTTAGAGAATTAGAAAATGTTGTAACTTGAATTGCGCTGACTAAGGCAACAATGAAAACTGCAACGAAAGCAACCATAATAAAAATCCCAAAACATCTATGCACCAACCCACCGTCTTTCTCAAGTTCTTTTGTTTTTCTAGATTTAATTTTCATGTGTTTTTTTACTAAACTTTTCTTCATCTCCCTTCCGCCATCATTCCAAATTTATTAAAAAAGTTAATAAGTAAGACAAAAAAACTTAGAATCCCTCCCCATATTTCTAATCTCCTAATAATAGGGTTGAATTCTAGAATAACGTGCGCCTTGTCAAAACCATTAAGGCAAAGAGAGAGTACAACGACTAAAATGGTCCCAATGGCATAGGCAGTAGAAAATTGAGTTAACCAATCCCATAATTTTTGTTTTTTGTTTTTTGGAGACACCTTTTTCATTTGTTTATAAACCTTTCGCCATTTAATAATGTTTGTATACCTAAAAAAAAGTTTTTATAATTAAATCTTTCTACCTTTTTCTTCTCTTTATCCGAAATAATACTATAACAACCAATGTCAACCCAGAGAATAAAGAAATTATAAACCCTAAAAATGTTACTCGAATGCTTCCTATGTTGAAAAGTAATCTGTTTATATCAAATTCTTCTTGCCCTCTCTTTAGTCCTTCTATTATATCTAACTGTTCTTGAGTTGTTATTTGTAATTGTTTAACTAATTCTTTTTCTTCATTAATACTCAACTCAAGTTCGGATATTAATTCGATTGACTGATTGACAGACAGTTGGAGAGAGTCTATTAAACTTGCTTCTTCGGATAATTGTAGATTTAAATTTCTTATTATTTCTGCATCGTCGTCAAGTTTAAGATTAAGAGAATTTATAATCTCTGCTTGGTCCGACACTTGGACATCAAGGGTTGAGATAAGCGTTGCCATATCTTCATTACTTAATTCTAATTGAGAAATAAGTTGAGCTTGTTGTTGATTTGTTAATTGTAAATCAGATAGTAAATCTGCCTGTTGAGACACTGTTAATTCTAAAGAAATAATATAATCTGCAGATTCAGAAATTGTTAATTGTAAATCTTTTATCTGTTGCGCATCATTTTCCACTACAACATTTAGGGCATCCATAATTTTTTGTTGATCTTCAAAAGATAAGGTCATCTGAGCAACCAAGGCAGTTTGCTCTTCATTGGTCAATTCCAATTGAGAAACTAATTCAATTTTCTGTTGTAGATTAAGGTGAAGATTATTTATGATTGTTGCCTGTTCTTGAATATTAAGACCAAGGTTTTCTACCACGATAGTTTGTTGAGCCACAGTTAACTCCATCTCATTAATTATTTCTGATTGTTGTTGAATATTTAGACTTAAGCTACTAATCATTGTTGCCTGTTCTTCAGCTTGAGAAGTTAATGAAGAAATAGTATTTGCTTGGTCTTGAATATTTAATTGTAATGCGCTCACTAGGTCAATCTTCTCTTTAAGAGTCAATTCTAAACCTGAAACCAATTCATTTTGCTCCGCAATACTTGAGGTCAAAGAGAGGATAAGATCTGCTTTCTCATTAATACTTAACTGCAAATCATTAACTATATCTGCTTGATTCTGTAAGTTGGATGTCAAATCTGCAATCAGTTGCGCCTTCTCTTCCACTGTAGAAGTTAAAGCGTTTATTTGATCTAATAACTCTTGTTGCTCCTCAGATGAAAACTCAACAAGATCTAATACTCTCACATAAGACCCTCCCTTACAGATATGATATTCTTCAGCAATTTGAATGATTTCGTTTTCTGCGCAAGAACTACATTGTGGAATTAATTCTGAATCGGATCCTTCTACCATCTCACAAGACATTGGGCAAGTTTCAATAACTGTGGTTGTATCTGTAGCTACACACTTAGACTCACTGCCACAACTATATTCCCTTGTCATTTTCATAATCTGGTTAACATTACAGAAGCTATTCAAAACTTCGTCTGCTGGACAATTAGAATCAGAGGTACATTCAACACCGCATTCCCCTAGAACAGTTCCTTTAATATTCCATCCAGAAATCCACTGGGAGATTTCATTCAGCTTACACTCCCTAACCTCATCCCCAGTACAACTACTCTCATCAATATCATATGAACCTGTAAGTGGATTATAAAAATAATCACATTGAGATTGTCGAGTATAATAATTATCTGCTGTATTCACTGGAGCATTCCAACAATTGTTTTGTGCCTTATAGTAAAATGGATGGGTTGGAGGGCAACATCCACTATTACTATCTGCAGAAGTATAATCTATAATGTATCCTGCGTCATCACAGCACCAATCTGGATCATCTAATCTGCAAGAAAGTTGAGGATTATTATAATTTTGACACCATTCGGGTGTTCCACATATTTCGTTAGCCCTGTCACAGATAACATGACCTGGCTCATCACAGCACCAATCGTCATAACACTCGCCGTATCCCTCTTGAACATCATTCTCTCCATCGTTAATAACCTCTTGCTCACAAATAAAATTATTACACTCTAATCCAGATGAACATGATGGAGCATCAACACAATTTCCATCACAGGAATATCCATTAGGACAATCAGTATCATATCGACACGGACCGACAAAAGGTAGTAAAACTTCATCACTGCAACGATCGCCTAATGATGCAAGAGCTTGAACAGAGCCTACTGAGACTAATAATAAAAACAAAACAAAATAGACCTTTTTCATTAGCTCATTCCCCCACTAGCTCCTGGCACTCCAGTAAATACTTGTGGTGTAGGATCCCCACCAATGAATAAGGTATCAAGATTCATGAAATCAAAAACCCCAAGCTTGAATAAGATAAATAGTAGCGCTAATACCATTAAAATAGTTACAATAATCTTAGTTGGTGTCCAAAATTTTACCATAGTTATCCATGTGTTTTATTACTTATAAAGTCTTCCTACTCCTAGGTGATAGGAGGTTTTACATTAGGCTTCTTGTCTAATTCTTTCTTTTTTTTCTCAACTTCTTTTGGGAATTCTCCTTCAAAATGATCATTCATAAATGTTGAAAGATTCTTTTTCCCCCTCTTATCCTCTAAGACTTCGTTAACTTCTGGTTTTAGACTTACAGTTCTTCTTTCACGTGCCATTGATGCTTCCCCTTTTAGTTACAACTTTCATATTATTGTATGAAAATCATACTTTATAAATGTTACCTATCTCAAAATAATAGGAAATTTGATAATTTTCGGTATTATTCAATTCCTCTCTCAATTTACTAAGTATTATTAATTTAGTTATATCTTTACTTATGTATCTTTTATTCGCAGGTTTATGATGAA
>Ga0075116_10000298_pt1 | contig 23310 bp, 18 predicted proteins | sample AntAceMetag02UKC_FD_69786 | JGI IMG/M metagenome (GOLD analysis project Ga0075116, IMG submission 69786) | Saline lake microbial communities from Ace Lake, Antarctica- Antarctic Ace Lake Metagenome 02UKC | ecosystem: Environmental > Aquatic > Non-marine Saline and Alkaline > Saline | place...
TTCAGTTCAAGATGCAGCAGTAGGCAATGGTGGTGCCGGAAGCCCCGAGGTATGGGACATCATCACCAGTACAGCACATGATTTAGGTGATAGGATTGTAACAGCCTTTATGAGCCTTGATGATGATGGAGGGACAATGGGGGCTATGTCAGAACAGATAACGCCTCCTAGTGGACATGTAGAAGGAGTAGTAGCAGCCGTCGCAGCTAAATATCTCACATACACCTATCCTCTGAATATTCCATTTGAGGGGAGATATACTCTCTTAACTCCGCAACAAGGATGTACTTTCAAAGTTTGGTTCCTTAAACAAGGTTAACCATGGGACTTAATCAAATAGGACTAAGAAGATTTGGACCACAAGTCCCTTGTGCGAGTAGTTTCTCGTGGAGTAGTTACTGGGCGCAACACCTATACGATGAAGACAGTCTTACATTAAGAGCAACGGGGAGAGACGACCTAACGCTTCCTGCAAGTGTGGGGGATACACCAACATTACTACCATCTTATTATAAAAAGCCAACAGCAGCCGGATATGCTAAATTTTCCGACAATGGAGTATTGGATATTAGAGACAATGATTTTACAATATGTGGATGGGTTAAGAGTGAAACAATTTTAACAACATCAGAATTTAATCTATTTGGGAAGATTTGTTTGACTGCCAATAATGGTCAGTATGGAATAAGAGCTAATCAAACAACAGGTAAATTATTGGCACTGGCCTATTCGAGTGAAACGAATGTTTTAATTCAGTCAGATGTTGTTTTTAATACTTCTGGTGATCTTTATTTAAGGTTAGATATAAACCAGACAACAAAAAAAGTAAGGTTCTTTATAAACAGGACTCAGATTGGGAGTGATACAGCTTTTGTGGGATCATTTCCAGCATTAGGTAATGATATGGAGTTTTATATAGGTAATGGAAATGCGACAACCGGAGCTAGTTCAACTAAACCAGCACTATCTTCTCATTCTGATACTTATATCTTTCATAGAATATTAAGTGATGCTGATGATTTAAAATGTTATAATCACGAAGCGTTCCCTGACGACTCTGATTTAGTTGCTCATTGGCCTTGTTCTTCACATTTAGCAATAAATGATTCCAGTGGAAATGGGTATCATCTGACTATGGTTCATAGTGGTGATTCAACAGGTTATGGAGCCTTTGGCGGAAAATATTCAATGAATAATGGCTATTCATTATATAAAGCATTACCTAATGAGCCTGTCTATCTATATATTCCTTATGCTGATGACGGCAGTCCAGTATCCTCACCAAGCATTCCAAATACAGCTACATATCCGTATAAGGCATATACTTTTGAAAAAAATGTTATTGGCAACGCTGATAATTTTAATTTATGTGATGCTTTGGTAAGGTTTGCACTTGATAGCCAATGGGATAGATCAAATGAAATAATATGGAATGATTTTGCGAGAGAGGATATAACACATTATGACGCAAGTAATCCTACTGACTGGCACTCACTGGAATTAAATCAGGATAATATTGATTATTGGCTTAATGCAAACTATAAAGATATAAATATTGTTCATGCGGTTACTAATTCTGTAAATCAACAAACTTATCTGGATGAGATTTATTCATGGGCAACTCCGAGAATTGGTGAATATTTAAAGAGAACACTTCAATATACTAATGATCTTGATCCAATGTTTGGTTATTTTACTCATGAGGCAGCAGGCTTATTAGGGAGTGTAATTGGTCATCCACGGTCACAGTATTATAAGGGTAAGGTATATATAATATATCAAGGGAATGATGTTGATTCTTATATTATGGTTTATACAGAAGCAACTAAATTATGGTCTGATCCTGTTTTTGTAGGGACAAATCCTATTGTAAATACTAATTTAGGTCATTGCTATCCTTCTATTTTAATAGACTCTTCTGGATATATCCATATATTTTATGGTGCAGTTACGTCCGATATTCAATATGCAAAATCAACAAATCCAGAAGATATAACAGCATGGACAGCGATGGCAAGTCCAACGGGAGGTACTTATCCACAGCCAATCCAATTTTCGGATGGCACAATCTATCTTTTTCATCAAAGAACAACTGACGTGGATCAGGAAAGATGGGGTTATGTAAAAACAACGGATAGTGGAGCAAATTGGGGTGCTTTTGTTGAAGTGTTTCAGGAATTTGCTTATTGGCATTTTGATAAAGGAGAGGGCGACATTGTTCATGCTACAAGTTGCGGATATATGACTAAATTGTACGATAAACCTCATATTTATTATGCTAAATTTGATGGTACTACATGGAAGGACTATGAAGATAATGTATTAACTCCTCCTGTTATATTGACTGTAACGGATATAAAAATTTATGATTCAGGGGCTAAAATTATTGTGATAACATCAGCCTCACTTAATAGTAGTAATAAAGTATATATTCCATTTTGTGAAGGTGATGATGATACAGGTATTTGTGACCATACTTATTATTTATTAAAATATGAGGATGGAGCATGGGTAAAGAAAGCCATTGGCGCAACAACCCGAATGAATAACAACGGAGTTCCAGCTTTAATTGTTAATGATGATGGAAATTTAGAATATTATCTAATATCAAGCAAGAATGAGGGGCTAATTGGGGGTAATCTTGAAAAATGGGTTAGTTCTGATGATGGAGATACGTGGGTTTTTGATTCAATAGTTATATATGGGAATATTCTGTTTCCAGAGGTGGTATTTAATCGTCCATCAATTTTAAAAATAACAGCAACTAATTATAACCCCGATACTACTAAATGGGAGAATACGGGTTATCTATTAGGCAATAAAGGATTAATTAAAAACTATAATGGGAGTAGTGAGATTGAATATGTATATCAAACCGAAACATTAGCATATATTAACGGTCTTGTAACTCCATTATCAGAAAGTGAGATATTTATAATTGATAATCTTGTAAAAACTTTGAAGGATGGGTTATCATTAGACTCATTATCTGATGGATTTGATACGATTGTATTACATGGAGAGGAAACAGGAGAAAGTGGATTGAGGAATTTGGTTAAAAGGTCACATGATTGTACTAAAGTTGGTGCACCTACATTTACACAATTTGAAGGGTACGAGATGAATGGGACAGATCAGGCATTAGATACTAATTATGACCCATTAACAGAGGGAGTAAAGTTTTTAATTGAAGATGCAAGTTATGGAATATATGTTCGTACAAACGTACAAGAGACTACTCCTGATTTTGGTTGTAATATTGACCAAACTGTTATATGGACTCGAATAGCTGGTGATGTGCTTGTTTGGGATATTAATAGGAATGATCCGGCAGTTGAAGATCGTCCTGCAAATACTGATTCAAAAGGGATGTATATTGTTACAGGAAATGATGTATCACAAAGAGTTGATAAAAATAAAGTCACCTTGATAGATAGGGCCGATGGTCAGCTTGCGGTGTATGGTGGAAACTTCTTTGTCGGAAAAACTGCTACTACATGGTCAAGCAAACAATACGCTATATCATTCACAGGAAAGTATTTTACTAAAGCCGAAGCCGATATAATTACAGATGCTTTTGAGGCATTTATGGATGCTCATGGAAAAGGAGTAATAACTTAGTGATTATGGTACTAAAGTAAACTAAATAAAAAGATAATGAATAAACTACATTTAATATTATGGCTCACATCCCTTGCAGTATTTGCATGGTACTTTACTTTGACTTGGCTATTAAAATAAAACAACATGAGTGAACGAGAAGATATAAAACAAAGATTATGAAAAAGATACTATTAACATTGATTACGGTATTTATGAGTATTGCAATATTTTCGCAATACACTAACAGCTACACTTATCCTCTCTATGTAGGGAAAGTGGGTACATCGTCAGGGTCTATCACCTTATATGGGACGACAAGTGGCACTGCGCAAATAAAAGTAGCAGATGTGGCAGGGACGGGAATAATCTTTCAGTTTCCTATCACAAATGGGACTGATGGGCAGTTTCTCTCTACGAACGGCAGTGGGGTATTGACCTGGGCTGGGGCTGCACCAGTAGCATCACCTACATTCACTGGAACAGTAGTAATACCTACTCCATTTACATTAGGTGCGGTATCAGTAACATCTACGGGTACGCAGTTCAACTATCTTAATGCAGCCACAGGAACTACTGGAACGACAACAACAAACCTTGTCTATAGTGCTTCTCCCACTTTAACAGCTCCGGCACTCGGTACTCCATCAGCATTAATTGGGACTAATATATCAGGTACAGCAACAAGTCTTACTGCAGGGAAAGCAACGGTATTGGCTACAACAAGAGCAATTTACGGCAATAACTTTAACGGAAGTGCTGCCCTGACTCAGATCATAGGGTCTGCTTACGGAGGGACGGGCAATGGATTTACTAAGTTCACCGGGCCATTAGCAGCAGAGAAAACATTTACACTACCTAATGCAAGTGCCAGAATAATAACGGATGCAGATACGGCAGATATGCTTGATACTTATTTTACGGCTGCGGATGCTATAGATGGTGATGATTATTATGTTAAACTACTCCCAGATACGGCTGCCTATACAGATGCACATACATTAGTATTAACTGATGCAGGTAGAAGATTATATCTAACAAAGGCAACAGTTATCGAGATTACAATACCTCCTAATGCTGATGTAGCTTTCGTTAAGGAGCAAGTAGTTTACTTTGAAATGTGCGGAGCTGGAATAATTCATTTTGCTGAAGGTGCAGGAGTAACTATCCATGCACCATTAGATTCGCTTTATCTAAATACTCAATACGGATGGGCTTTTGCTAAATATTGTGGTAATGACAGGTGGGATATTGGAGGGACAATGGAATGAAAAAACTATTTATATTATTGCTGGCTATATTTCTGACTATCTCGTTAAGCGGTCAGGATCTATTTACTTCAATTATTTCAAGTCAGAGAACTGCAAGTGGATCATCTGCTCCTGCTACTATACAGACAAGTCTAATATCATGGTATGATATTCATGAAGAGAGTGGAACTATTGTAGATACTGAGAGTGCTCATAACTCAACGGCTACAAATGGTACTTATAGCACCGATGGATTTGCTTGTGATGCTGTAGATGAATTTATCACCTTGCCTGATCATGCTGATTGGGCTGTTACTAGAGCAGGTGATTTTACGGTCTCTGCCTTTATCTACTTAACAGATGTTTCTACGGCAGCAGCGAAGAACATTATGGGTACTTATAACGGTTGGGCGTTCTACTTAGGTGATGATACCCCACCAGACTATCAAATGCGTTGGTATATAGGTGGTGTGGCTACTGAAGGGACTACAGTAACGTGGACCGCAAGTACGTGGTACTCTGTTATCATGGTAAAGGATGCAGAGGTGATTACTTTCTATAGGAATAATATTGCGGCTGGCAGTGCAAACGAGGACGCATATACAAGTATTAATCCTTCTACTATGTTTATTGGAGGGGATACGGGTAATGAGTTTTTAGGTGGTCGTATTAAGAAAGTAGGTGTTTGGGGAAAAGCAATATCAAGTGCTGAAAGGTCATGGTTAGCAAGTGGAGGGACACCTTATGAATAAAATTATGAAAAGATACTTATTTATATTATTGCTGTTTATAGGCTCGATAGCCAATGCAGAGACCTATTATGTTAGCAGCTCTGATGGCGATAACGGTGACTCAGGACTTACTACTGCTTTGGCATGGGCAACAATAACTTATGTTAATACTCAGGCCCCCTCTCCCGGTGATAGTGTATTATTCAAACGTGGTGATGTTTGGTATGAAACATTAACTATTGATAATTCAGGGACAAGTGGCAATGAAATTTATTATGGGGACTATGGCACAGGTGCTCTCCCTACAATATCAGGATTCACGGTATTGACTAGCTGGACATCAGATGGTAGCAACATATACCATAAAGCGATTACATCAGAAACTAATCCTAATGTATTTGTCTTCGATGATGAAAACAGACCCAAAGGAAGGTTCCCTTATATGTCTCAGTATTATAATTGGCCTAGTGATGTCCCCATAGGAGAAAGTTGGTCATCTACGACTGTGGATGATGATGAGATGGGTGCTTTAGGTTTTCCTTCTGACTTAGGTGATGCTGGTGTTGAGGCTGAAATAGTGGCTCGTATTCATCAAGGAGGAAATGGAGTAGGACAAATAAGTGGTATTAGTGGAACTGTAATAACATTTAGTGGTATGGATCAACCACCAGACGGCTATGGATACTTTCTACAAAATCACATTGACTTTCTTGTACAGGATGGAGATTGGGCAATAATTGATGATGTAATTTATATCTATTGTGCTGATAGCCCAACAAACCATGTAATTGCATCGGCATCAAGGGACGAAGCAGTCATAGTGGATAATGTTGATTATATCATAATTGAAAATTTAAGAATAGAAGGAGCTAATTATGCTAACCTCACAATAACGGGTTGTGATTATGTTGATGTTAATAATTGTGAAATTCAATACTCAGGGGAGTACGGTGTATTAGCAAATAGCTCATCCACCCATATTACCATAGATGAAAGCAATATAAGTGACTCGAATGATATTGGAATATTTGCAGATGACTGTAGCTATACTACTATTAGTAATGATACAATTACAAGGTCAGGTTATTCTATAGGTTTAGGAAAGCCAGGATGGGATAATATGATAGGAGTACATCTTGAAGCTGATTATTCACAAATAACCAGGAGCCGAATTACCCATTGTGGTTATGACGGTATCAGGTGGGCCGGAGAGGATATGGATATTTCATGGAACTTCCTAGACTCTATTTGTCTTAATGCCGGAGATGGTGGAGGAATGTATTCTTACAGAGGTCGTGAACATGGTAAAGAGATCAAGCACAATATTATAATGCACGTAACATCTCAACCCTACGGCCTTGGAAATGGTGTTGACGAAGAAGATTGGACCGGAGCAAATGGTATATATACAGATGGAGATGATCTTGTTACCATAGACAGCAACTCAATTGCTTTTTGTGGAGGACACGGCTTATTTATTAATTCATGTCAGGAAGCTACAGTAACTAATAATACAGTTTTTAATGCTGCAATGGGTATCTTGGTATTTTCTGAGAGTGCTCCGGTTGATGGCAGAGCAAGAGGCCATGTTATTAATGATAATATTTTAGTGACAGGTAATTTTACAAATAATATGAATCGTAGCTATGATCGTGCCTTTACAATGACCTTGGCTTCAAAGCTTGGAGCAGCAGACTTGCCTCTATTTACAGATCCTTACTCTGACCAGACATATAGGCAGGGTTCTATCGATGATAATAAACATGCCTACCCGATAGTAATTGATGGTAATACTGACTCATATATAATGAATATAGACGAAGCATGGGGAGGTGGGTATAATTACTATAATCTGGCTGGTTTTGAATCAAAATTTGATGGAGATGGCGACTATGGAGAGAGCTCCACAGCCTCAGACTATTCAGCTTCGAGTATGGACGAACTCTTCTTTAAGTACAATGATACATTTGTTGATAAAAATTTTACAGCTACACCGTCAACGGGAGTAATGGAGGACATAGATGGGACCACTGTTACAACTTTTACCCTGACTCCTTTTACGTCAAAGGTAATTTTTGGAGATGGTACTGTTACTGAAGATGCTGGAATCCTTGTTACCAATATAACGGTAAGTGGAGCCGGAGCAGCCACTACTATTACTGTAGATAATGGCTCATTGGTAATGCAGTCAGCTACTCTTCCCACAAATGCCTCAAATCCTAATCATGTGTGGACAGTAACTAATGGAACTGGTTCTGCTACTATAGCTGACAGTACAATTACGGCTGTCACTGATGGCACGGTTACTGTTAGAGCCACTGCATCTGATGGTTCAGAGGTATATGATGACGAGGTGATTACAATATCAAATCAAGTTGCAGTAACAGCTCCTACCGTAACAACGGCTACACCTACTTATACTTCTGTTAATGCTGCCGTGGGCGGTAACGTAACAGGCGATGGAGGAAGCTCTGTGACGACTAGGGGCGTATGTTATTCAACGTCAGAAACTCCCACCACATCCGACAATATAGTACCTGCGGGAAGTGGCACAGGGGCATTTACTTGTGTCTTGTCGTGGTTGAGTAGTAATACTCTTTATTATATCCGGGCTTATGCCACAAATTCAGAAGGAACAAGTTATGGGTCGCAAGAGAGCTTTACTACTTCTGTCCAGACGATCAACATGAGGGGTAATAAATTTATAATGATTAACGATAAAATTAGTATAACAAAATAGGAGGTAATTATGGTAGAACTTTATTTGGCAGTATTTTTAGGTAGTTTGATCTATCTTGGATTTCAGTTAAACGGTGTTTATCCAAAACCGGAATTTGAATGGAAGATATTCAGAAAGACAAATATTGTTGCTTTTGCCTTGAATATTCTTATAGGATTTACCCTAGTATTTATCAGGGAGGCATTAGTGCTTATTTATCCTATAACATTAGTCTCAGCGTTGATCCTTGGGTTCTCTGGTCAGGCTATCTTTAAGAAGCTGACAAGTGCTGCAGATAAAAATATTCCCACTAAATTAGGACTGAAAGGGAAATAATCATGAGTGAGCGGGAAGACATCTTTTTTACAAAAGCAGAAAAGGCTCTCGATGCTTTAGAAAAAACTAAGGCGTGGTATAAAAATGCTGTTGTATCTCTTTGCGTGACCATATTAGTTTGCGCCTCTGGTGCAGGAGTCTTTGGCTATAGACTTGGGAAACTTGATTCTGAATTGGATGAGTTTGCCACTAAAAAATCAGTTGAGCTATATAGAGAGAATACCGAGACCATGCTTGATGCTTTTGTTTGTCTTACTGCTGATAAATATAAAGAAGCTTATGAAGGATTCAATGCCAGATTTAAGGTAATGAACAGTAATATATTTCAGTTCACAACTGAAAGAGGAGGGAGGAATGAAGAATGAAAATGGAAACGAAGTTTAAGATATTTCAAGTTGTTAAGACACCGATTAGATTTATAGTTGGTTGGTGGGTTGAGATTCTTTTAATAGTGGCTATAGGAGTAATAGTTATTTTATATAAAACACATTAGTTAAAAAATCAATAAGATGACCTTATTCGAATCATACGAATTATTACGCTTCATCTGCAATAAAGATTTCGCTGGAAATATTATAACTCCCGAGAGGTTTAAATTGCTCATAAAAGTTGTCAACATCGACCTGTATAGAAAGAAGTATGGATTGCCAGAGGGGTATAGTCCCGGTAGTCCTGTTCCGGTTGAGCACATCGACATAACGATAAAGAATACGGACGACATGAAAGCCTTTAAGATGGATCTTTCAAATACTCCTGTGACAGGTGGAGTTCTCCCATATCCTTCTGATTATGCTCATAGGGATACTGTTGTTTATAGATACTCTAAAACAATCAATAAGGTAGCCACAGAGCTTCCACGTCCTGTAGAGATACTAAGAGATGCCCAAGCAGCAGAACGCAGGGGAAACTACACCAAACGGCCTACAGTGAAGGATCCGATAGGCGTAATGAGGCAGGATGGTATTTATATCTATCCCAAAACAATTACCAGTGTTGACTTTTATTATTGGAGATGGCCTAGAGAACCTTCATTTGTATATGTAACAGGAGATGGGTACATAACTTATGATGCTACTAATTCAGTAGAATTTGAGTGGCCTCAAGATGAGGATATCGTTCTTATTCGGATGATTCTTGAATATATTGGAGTTAATCTTAGGGAGTCAGATATTGTGCAGTATTCAGGATTAAAGCAAAAACAAGGATAATATGAAGAAGCAAAATATTGTTGACGCAGTGATCGATTGGTTTGAGGGAGATCAGGCCGGAGACAGAAAGGGAAAGTATCATCCTGAGATTGTCAAGGTACATTTGTCCGATGCTTTTAACCAGACAGTGCTTAACGCATGGCAGAATGGGAAGAAGTTCAGTGATTTCAGCCAGTTGGACTCTTGGAGCAAGACGTATGAGATTGAGATGGAGACACAGGTAGGACTCGTTGCCAATGCTTTACTCCCATTTGCTCCAATGCAATTGCCTGATGGAGCCGGAATTAGACAAGTTGCTGACCATGATGATACTTCAAATGTATTTGCCCCCATAGAAGCAACGGCAAACGTGGTGTTTGCTGAACTGGATGTGGATGCTATGGACTCAACTCCTACATACAGACTCGAACAAAACAGCCTAAGTACAGGTGCCGGAGAAGAGAGCCACATGTTAAAGATTGAGAGATTACCTGTCACGGTGGGGGAGATAGCAAGTATTGATGTTATGCTGATAGTCCCGATTGAAGAGATGGATGATTATGATGATATAGTTATTCCCGGTATGGCTGATGATATTTTAGTACGTCAGGTAATTGATCTTATGAGTAAGAAACAAGCACCGGATATTGCGAATGATAAAGTAATACAATAGACAGATGAGTTTAGTTTCGCCAAAGACAAGTGGGTTAGTAACGATGAGATATATCGTTATGAGTATTCTGAACAGGATGAATGATTATACGATGCGTAATTATAAACGCTATGTACAGTTGGGAATAGAGGGCTTCGGTGAACTTTCATTATGGCACTTATCTTCACTCGAAGTCGTATATTTACGTATGAGTGATGGGAAGACTGTTGATTTGCCTGGCGATTATGTGGATTGGCTGAAAATTGGAATACCAATTAACGGAAAACTCAGGGTAATAACAAAAAATGACAGCATACTACTCCCAAGGGAGTTTGAAGATGGAACGGAAGTAGGGAATACGGATAGTGGAGATGAGGAGGGCATATCTAATTCAATCTTTTTCTCAGACCATTTTAAAAATGGAGCTTATGTTGGGGGATTGTATGGTTTACCTGGTGGCATCGATACTAATTTTTTCCGCATAGACAGAGAAGAAGGGCAGATAGCATTCTCCGGACCCATTAACAGAGGAGAAATTGTTCTTGAATATTTGAGTAGTGGATTGAAGACAGATGGATCCTCTCTGGTGCCAAGAGAAGCCATCCCCGCACTTAGGTCGTATATTATATGGTCATCTATTGAGAATGACAATAGGGTGGCTTACAATACAAAGGAGAGGGCAAAGAGGGAGCACGAAGAATCTGTTGCTGCATTAACCTCATTCCAATCGATATTTACGGCAGATGAGTACCTTAGAATGCTATACCAGAGTTATACACAGGTTCCAAAAAGATGAAAAGACAATCTGGAATATATCAAATACAAAGTAAGATTAAACCTGAACGAATTTATATTGGGAGTGCTATTAATATATCTGAACGATGGGATAAGCATTTAAGAGATTTATCGAAAAACAGGCACCATTCGGATAAGTTACAAAATCAAGTGAAAAAGCACAACAGCGATCAGCCTTGAAGAAACAATTAAAAACACAAGCTAATTGACTAAGTTTAAAAACATAAAACGCCTAATAGGGGGGCTTAATACGGATGATTCTCCTGTGTTAATGCCTGAGAATGACTATCCAGATGCTTTAAATTTAAGGATTGGGAGCAGTGATACTCAAAATGAAAACTTAGGAGCAGAGACATTACAGGGGGAGATTCCTGTTCTTATAGATGTTACCACAGAATTTTTTTATTATTATGGAGGAGCTATTGGAGGTCAGTTTGTTTACTCCGGATATGAAGAAGTGGCTATTGGCAGTCAGACATGGATGAAGAAGAATTGGGATGGAGATTACGCTGGAAGCAAGGTTTATGGTGATGATGAAGATTACAGGGCTATCTATGGAGGACTTTATTCATGGGATCAGGCAATGGGAATGGATTTTGCTCCCGAAGGATGGCGCATCCCTGTTGAGGCAGATATTGATGAACTATTGACATTTCTTGGAGGCGCATTAATCGCAGGAGGACCAATGAAAGAGCCATGGACGGATCATTGGCTCACACCAAATACAGGTGCAGATAATTCAAGCGGATTCAAAGCATTACCGGGAGGAAAGTATGATGCTGCCTTTGATCTATTACAGGAGATGGGGTTATTTTGGTTGCAGGAAGAGGGGACTCCATTGCCTCCAATAGCTCTTGATGCTACGGATATTTTGGTAGACGCATTTACCGCATTATGGGAGGTTTCAGAGGGTGCTGATGGGTATAGACTCGACGTATCTACGAGTGCTATATTTGCTTCCTTTATTGTTGGCTATGAGGATTTGGATGTAGGCGATGTCTTAGCTTATGAGGTTACGGGACTTGCTTCAGGTACAGCTTATTATTATAGGGTTAGAGCATATAATGATATAGGATACGGTGAGAGTTCAAATGAAATAACATTAATTACCGATGTAGCAGATTTTGCTTTACTTGCAGGGACAGCTCCTTCTGGATTGATACTAAAATCTACTGACGATGGTGTTATTTTTACAAGCGAAGGTAGTGCAGGGGTAGGCAATCCGACTTGTTTTGCTAAACTCGACAATGAAGATGTACTTTACGGAACTGATACTGGATATGTCGTTAATTATACACAATCAACCAGTATCTTAGTTGATAATGTTGGTATAGTAGGAATCGCTTCAAATGCAAGCAATGTAATGGTAGTAACCGACTCTCCAAATCAAAAACTTTTTTATTCAAGTAACGATGGGGATAGTTGGACAGAAAGAGCACAGGGTTCCTTTTCTGGGAGCCCATATGCTTTAATTAACATAAGAGATGATTTATTTATTTTTAGTACAGATGAATATTTGTTAAGTGTTGAAAATGATGGATATCAGGCAGTGAATGGGCCTTTAGGAAACTGGACCGCTGTTTGTGATGCAGGAAGCGGAGTAATATACGCAGGAGATACAAGTGGTCATATATGGAAAAGTGTTAACTCTGGGGCTAGCTGGAGTGATTTAGGTTATTTTTACCCAAATGGAGCATATTCAATTTTCCAAATGGTAATACTTGGTTCGGGGAGAATAGGATATATTTGTAATTATGATTGGTGTTATACCGATGACGATTTTGTTTCTTACACTAAGACACTCCAATTTGCGGGAGATTGTGGAAACGCTATTAAAGTTACTGATACTATAGCCTTAGCTGTTGTTAAAGAATCTGGTACTCATCAGGCTGATATACACCGTTCAACAAATAATGGTGTTACATTTACTCCGATAGCAGGCAACCCACAACAGAATGAGAATGTTATAAAATGTTTAATACAGACAAGTACCCCTGAAGGCGATATTTTTGATTTAAAAGTCACACTAACTGATGGGCTTACTGTATATCGGAAAGGGATTAGAGGATATCAGTACGACATGGATTACTCAGATGACGGGGGCGTTACATGGGATAAATCAATAGTGAGCATAAACGCAGAAGAAGATAGTATCTTTATAGACATAGATAGCGGAGTTGCAGAATACAGACATGAGATAAGGGGTACTGCCTATAAGATAGATCATGAGTTAACACCTACTGGATTTGCAGGGATAGAAGACACGGATTGGGAAAATATATATTCAACATAATGAGTAATAATTTAGCGAAATATTTCTCAGTTGCATACAATAGTGCAGTAACAACCAAATCGGTTGCGCTGAAATCACATTTCCATTCTGTAAGGTTTATAAAGGAGACAGGGGCAGCTAATCCAGAGAGGGAATCCCATGTAACCAATATATTATTAAACGGTAACTGTATCGATGCAGAGAATAGAAAACTCTATGTTTTTTATATAGATATTCATTATGGCGCATCATGGATCATTGAAATAGATATTGATGATCGCACACAGACAGTTGTTTATTATGATAGGGATAATAACATAGGCTTCGATCAATTGTATAAAATATATAACGCAAAAGTCGTACATGGTAAACTTATATGGACGGATAATAAAAATCCTGTTTATCAGATGGATATTGCGAGAGCTAAAAACTCTGTTGCGTATGGCATTGGCTATGGTTATTTTCCTAATACAAAAGAATGGAATCGCTTGGTGACTTATAGTATGTATGAAATTGTATCAAACGGGACTCGTTTTTATAAAGCAAAAGCTTACAATATTAATATAGAACCGAGATTTGATGTCGCAGGGGTTACGTGGGAGGAATTGTGTTCTATTGAAGAAGCGTATTATTCCATGAATATTGAAAACTTCTATTTTGCTCCTGCTCCCCCTAAAATGCCTCCGATAGTAATTTATGAAGCACAGGAGAATAGGAAGATAAACAATTTACAACAGACATTGTTTCAGATTTCTTACCGATATATATACATGGATTGGAGGAAAAGCACATTTTCTCCTGCTAGTATTGTACCTTTGCCACAGGCAGAGGAAGAAACATCCACAGGGCTCGCTAATGAGCAGATATCTCTTAATAACTCACTTAAAATTACTGTTAATCTTGGTGGGGAAGAGGTAAGGACAGTAGAGGTTATTGGGAGGAGCAGCGAAGATCCTTCAAAGTGGTTCCTGATTGAAACGATTGAGAAATTTATTGATCAGGAAAGTCCGATTGTCGAAGAGCCAGAAGTGCCGGCCCCAGAGATTGTAGATTCTTCTTATACTTTTATTGTAGATGAAGATGGTATTACTTATTTAGTAGATGAAAGTGGAAATTATATTATAAACGATTAAGATAATGGAAGTACCAACAAAATTGATATCCGCAGCGTTACTGGCCTTAGAGAGCCCCGTATTTGGCTTTCCGGTCAAGATGCCTTCTTTTATAATAGGAATAGTTCCGGTTAGTACTACAGGGACACAGCTTAATTATCTTAACGCTGTAACAGGGACAACAGGGACGACAAATTCCAAGGTAGCATTATCTAATAGTCCTACACTTACAGGAACGGTTGTAATAGAAGGAACTTCTGGTAATACACAATTTAAAGGGCATGCAATACAAATGACCAGAGCCTCTGCTAATTATCTATGGGCAACAACAGCAGATGGCTATTTATACTTTGGCGCTAATGGTAATGCTTTAGGTAGTGCTTCCGCATTGATGAGAATAGGAAGTGCAGCTTGTTATCTATACTATGGTGCAGCAGAAACAGATATTAAATTAGCAACTACTAATGCAGGTATTGATCTTTATGGGAATGTTGCTTCCGAAACGTATGTAAGTCAGCTAACTGGATGGAGGATAAGCCACGCTGGAGCAGCGGATTTTAGGTATATCTATACAGAGGAGCTACATGCAAAATCCTTTACCGCTGACTTGGAGCAAGCTCTTGCAGGAGGCCAGATAATAAGTAAATCAGTTGCCCCATTGGCAGCAGTATTTACGGTTCCAGCGGCATCAGCAGTAGCTACACTGGTAGTGGAATCATTTATAGGATTTGATTCTTTTAAAGTATTTGTAGATGGGGATATTATTAGGTTACGTCAATTTAGTCGTACAGGAACAGCTTTAGATATCACAGACTGTTGGGGGACAGTTGCGTGGGTGTCTACTGATACAACTGCAAAAACGCAAACATATAACTTTACAAGATCAGCAGCCCCTAATGCAGGAGCCGCAACAGCAGCAACGACAATAGCAATAGGAGCACTTGCCTTAGATTATGGGACAACAGGTAACGGATTTCTTGAAAGCAATGCTATTGATGGAGATATGGCAGAGAACTCCCCTTATCATCAAATAGTATCATGGGCAGCCCACCCAGCTACAGGACAAACGGTTCGTACACGCCTTGGAAATCTGAATGGTATTTTTAGTGTGGCAAATGAATTTGGATTATATGCTGGTAACGGGATATTAGATGCAAGCCAGTATTTAAGAATAAGTGATCAAGCTATCGAGGGGCATAACCTTACCATTAAATTATATGATGGTGCAGTCAATACGGTATTATTAAGCCCTACTACTCCTTCCTTTGCCATGGGATCAACATTGCCTACAGGATATTTAGTAGGCAACGGTATATGGATGGGAAAAGATACTGTTTATAAGTTCAGGGTAGGATCGGTTGCGGTTGGTGCTTTAGTAAAAGGTATATCATGGGATGGGACAACTTTTACAGTAAAAGGGACTGTCGTTGCAGATGATGGATATATTGGTGGCGAAACAGGATGGGCTATTACTAATGCTTCTTTAGTAAAAGATACAGGAAATCCTAATACAAGTGCAGGATTAGCTCCAAATGATGTTTTCTATTATGCAGGCAAGGAATATGCTGATAGAGCAACAGCACCATTTAGAGTAACAACAGGGGGGGTTCTAAGAGTGCCATTAATTTACATTGCTACTGCCGCTTTAGCCACAGAATATCTCCCATTTCAGACGGTTGCAGGATCCCTTCAGACAAGCAGAATAAAACAGGATGCCGCCACTAATGCAATTATGATAGAAGGTACAAATGGAGGATTTGTAGTGCCAAGATTAACCACAGCTCAGCGAGGAGGAATTGCCACTACAAATGGAATGGTAATTTATAATACTGACGATAATGAATTTCAAGGGTATAAAGGAGGATCTTGGGTAAATATATAACCAATAATTAAAAATCAGAAACTATGGCAGAAAAAAAAGAACAAGAAGACACACAGATGGCTCCCTCACAGATGATAGGGGTTGAGCCTGTAGCATGGAATAAGATTGTAGCGTATATCTCAGAGATACCTATAAACTTTGCCAATGCAGAAAAGGCAGTTGAAGTAAAACAGATTATTTCTAAGGCAATGCTTGTTAATCTAGGCACAGTAACAGATCAGGTAAAAGAAAAATAACATCATGATTGGCTCTCATAATACAAATATCAATATTAGCTTCTTTAATGACAGGGTGAAAGAGATCATCGCAGCAGACCTTATTGCAGAGCCGTTTACCTATGTACCTATCAAAGCAGGACACCTGGAGCTAGTTGGGGGTAATGCTATCGTGCTTGGAAAGATAACAGAGGGGTATGATATTACACCAATAAGTATAAAGCCTGAGATAGCTTATGCCTCTATTGCTGTAGAACCGTCCATATATGGGATTGTTTCTACGGTAACAGAGCTCGCACCCTTTAATTCTCAGGCTTGGTCTTATCCTCCAGTAGTCGAAGCCCCCACCTTGCTTAGAACAGTCAATGGAGTGGTCGTTATAAGTATTCCTTTTGAAGTAAGGGAAAATGCACGTTATTATGTCAGAGTACAAAACAGTGTAGAGGGAATTGATTTGACTGCATTTTACAGAGCACTATTAGGAGATACTAACATAGATATAAAGACAGGGTTGGACTTAGCTATGACAGCAGCAGGGATGGAGGTAGAGGTGGGAGCAGTATATCCGTGGGAGTGCTATATCTATCCATTGTCTATGAGGTTCATTGTAGAGCAGAATGGAGTTATATATAATGAATCTGGAGATATTAGTTTTGTTTATAAGGATTGGACGTTTACTTGTTATATTCTTGATGATGGGTTGACGGTTAAGCATCCTACCCTAAAATGTGGTGCTACACATGGATATGGGATTGTGTATAAGGATAACGAAGGAAGAACATGTTCAGTTGTTAAGACAAAAGACATGAATGTCCAGCTCCCTTTCTACACAGAAACAGATGGGCCGGGAATAGACGAGCGAGCAGTAGTTACATTCAATATTTATCACAAGCCCCCTTTGGACAGAAACGGTAATATATGGGCTACATCTTATGAGATAGTGTATTTCGGAAATATCTCTATGGATTGGTTTGTGCAAATGAGAATAGATGATATAGTAAGCCTCGCACCTTATGGGTTATCTAGTCATTATGGAGTAAATATCCAGGCATCTATCAGCCTTGCAAGAGGACAAAATTCTCGATGGAGAGTAACTGATTATGTCCATACAGAGGGAGACAGGATTCGACTTATGGGAACGATTGATTCTGGGACAGGAGTAGTTACCAAATATGATGATCTTTATGATTATGAAATTGCTGAAGAAGGAACGGTATATGGAGAAGCAGTGGGAGGAGATTATCTCTACTTTCAAGCGACAAATATTCCTGTTCCGTTTGTTGGGGAAGTAAATATTATTGGCGAAATATATCAACCACGAAGGGGGCTCCTCGGCACTACTCCTTATGGCACAGGGATGGTGTTTGAGATAGGGATTGATGCCAATGGGAACCAATACCATAAGGGAGATGTCGATCAAGTGCTTGATGCAGATGGACTATCGATTACCCCAGCAGAGGTTATTAATGATGCTAATGATAGTTATAAATACAAACGCCTTAACTACAAACATGAATCAGAAGAAATACAAACTTTCTGGTGTGAGAGTATATCCCCGAGCGATTGGTGGACGTGGACTGTTTATAATAAACTAACCTCAAATGGATTTCCGTTCCTTGATGATTTAAGTCAGAAACAAGTAGCCTTAGATGAAAGAATAAGAAATGGAGGGTTTATCATTACCGGAACCAGGACAAATAATTTAGCACATTTTACTTTTGATGACTATGAGGATCTTCCTAAGAAGAATGGTGACATAACCGGGTTAAGAGAAGTAGGTTATACTCTGAAAGTTTTGCAGATGTATAAAGAGACAAGTATTTATATTAATCGCATCCAGAACTTCAATGCAGATGGCACGGAACAATTTACCTTGACAGATCGATTCCTCGGCTCTCTCAGGCCAATGGAATCAGATCATGGATGTCAACATCCGCAGAGTGTCATGGTCAATGGAAGGAATATGTATTATTGGGATAATAATGAGGGAGCACTTATCCGGTCCGCACCTAATGGGCAGGTAGCTTTATCTTCTGCTCAATATAAAGTATCTCGATGGTTTAAGGATACAGCTAAATGGATTCAGGCAAGTGGCAGGGCTAATACATTAAGCATAAATATTGGAGCAAATAATGATTATGAGGAGGTATGGTTCGCATTCAGGATTGGGGAGGATGTCAAGGGTATCATTTTTAGTGAGAAGGATGGCCGGTTTAAAAGTCGCATAGATCAGAAGACCGAGGCATATATTCATCTAGGAGTCTTTTTTGCTCATGCTTACCGTCAGAGGATATGGATTATGAGCAATAATGGGGGGCAGGATTATCTTTCATGGGGAGGGACCCCGGTACATGCAGAGTTAGAATTTGTTTCAAATATTAATCCCGAACAGAATAAGGTGTTTGATGCCATTTCCGTGTACTCAGACCATCAGTGGACAAGTGAGAGCAAGAGCATAATGATACCGGAAGAAGCCTCTGCCGTGAATGAGATTATGGAAAGTAATGTATCTTTATGGGACAGAAGAGAAGGTATTTTTTATGGAGAAATTTTGAAAGATGAAAATTCTAAAGGTACCTTTGTAAGTGTTAATGATAAAAAGATGAATGGAAGAGAGATGAGGGGTAGGTACTGTTTCATGCGATTTAAGAGCATTGAGCATAGGAAGAAGGTAAGATTCAATTCAATAGTAGTTTTTTCAACAGGAAGCGAGAGAAGTATATAATTTTATAAATATAGAGCCATGGAGCGAATAATTTTACAGTATGGATTCAAACAGAAAAGCATTTCTAAAGACGGAGTGTCTTATATGGTTACAAAAAAACAAAAAAGAATAAAGATGAGATGCCATATTACATTGTCTAAATATAAAAAATGTCCGTATTGTATTACAATCACTGTATATTCTTGGATCAATGGAATATGTAATGTTTTTACTATTGCAAACAGGTATGAGTTTACTAAAAAAAAGGAATTAATGCTTTTATTAACAGGGAGTAGAAGAATGAAACTATTTCTAAAATAATTATAATTATGGGAGGTATAGTAACAGCAGCAGGATTAGCAGCAGCACCAGCAACAGGAGGATTATCAATCCCTATAAGTTTGCTTCTTAATGCAATCCCTTCGATAATACAGGGGGTAACTGGTTTATCCCAAAGGAAGAAAGCAAGTCAGATTGAGGCACAATATCCTCGTCCTGATGCAGCCATAGCTCCGAGTGTTAATAAACTTGTTGATTACTCGTATGGGCAGACCTTTAATCAGGATATTCCCGGAGGAGAACTTTATCGTGATGAGATAAAAGGAGCCACCGCAGCAGGTATGAAGGCAGCTTCAGAACTTGGCTCTGGCTCAGAGGCTTTTGGGATGCTTGGGCAGCTTGTAGGAAGAGAGCAGAACTCGTTCTCTGATCTTGCACGGACAACCGCAGAACAAGTTGCTGGATTCAAAGGAGATTATATGAGCTCTCTTGGAGTGAAAGCTAATGAAGAGAATCGGGTATGGAATTGGAATGAGGCACAGCCGTATTTACAGGCAGCACGGACAGCATCACAACTAAGAGGCTCTGGGACTAAGAACACATTCTCCGGTGCTAGTGATTTATTTGGGAGTACAGCAGAGGCTATTAATCCCGAATTAAACTCATCCTTACTTATGGGAAATGGAGTTGGAGGAGCTGAAGGGAATTTCTCTATGGAAGAAATAGTAAAAGCTATTCAAGGATTAAAAGGATAAATCATGGCAAAGACAATCGACCCCGGATTCCAAGCAGCACCATATTTAGGTGATTCGTCACATGACCCTATTGAGTTTGTTCGCAGGCACAATATGGCTAAGTATCAGCAATTAAAGCAGGCAGAAGATAAACGTCAGGCAGAAAATTCCAAAACACTTAATACTCTCATGTTCGATGTCAAGGCATGGGAGGATCAGAAGGGATTACAGGAGATAATGGGTGAGAGGGATAGGATAGTAAGCACGTTTATGGATTTCAGTAAAAGAGGGATGAACTTATCTAGCCCTAAATCCACAGAAGAGCAAATGATGTTCAAAGGGATTAATGATGCCCTGGCCAGCGTGAAGAATAAGGTAAGTATCTGGAACGAGCAGAAAGGGATATATGATTTTTACCAGAAACAATTGGATGATCCTAAAAATAATGATCTGATAGACAAAGAAGCTACGATGCAGAATATACAGGGTGTTCTTGGGGACAACGATATTCTGAGTAGAAAAGAGAAACTTAATAATCTGATTGTTAAAAAGCCCGTGCTTGCAGATGTTCATAAGTTTGTCAGAGAGAATACGGATTTTATTACAAAGCCAGAACTTATCACAGAGCCTTATACCGACCCTGAATCAGGACAGCTTGGATCAAGACAGAGAGAGGTGACTACTCCTGCAATAGAGAAGAAGCAAGAGGCTGATTTGAGACAGCTTTTCATCACTGCACCAAAAGAAGTTAAGCAGGCAGTTGCAAATACAAGGAAGGGTGATCCTACACTTGGGGTTATGAAGGACGAGGATTACTTTGTTGCCATGTACAATCCCAAGTTCAAGCAAAAGATGGTTGATAAGCTTTCCGGCACAGGAGGAGGGTTTGCTCTTAATTTCTTAGGAGCAAAAGACTTTAAAACAAGTCCGGGGCAACTGAGAAAAGAACCTCTCATATATGGTAGTGGACCCGAAGGGAAGACTTTCACCAATACCTATGAGTTCAGTGCAAATAAGAAGTTACAAGTTCCTACTAACATAGAAGGAGCGGAGTTTTTTATTGGAAATACATGGCAACCAATGAAGACAGGAGGAGATGTTGAGGGGACGTTATCTTATTATGACCCTACAAATGATGTATTCATATTCAGAACCACGTCACAGAATCTAACTCCATATATCCCGAATAACACTACATTCATTGTGCCTCGTAGCACGATAGGGGCAAGTGCGGATAATCTGCCTATTACCGTAGCTGGACAGAATAAGAAGCTGAAAGACCTTTATGGAACAACTGTTGTTCCCAAGTTAAAGTCTCCATTTGGAAGTACTAAGATAGAGTGGAGCAAGAAACCAGATATACCCAAGAAGAAATGAGCACTAACAAAAAATTAGAAGCGTTACATGCTAATCTGAAAGGGACTTATGAACTTCCAGACTATGACACATTTGCTAAAGACCTGACTGATACGGTAAAATCGAAAGCCTTTTTTGAGACTCTTTCTAATGATGGCTTTGATATGCCTCCGGACTATGACACATTTGCTAAAGACCTGACTGATACGGTAAAATCGAAAGCCTTTTTTGAGACTCTTTCTAATGATGGCTTTGATATGCCTCCGGACTATGACACATTTGTTAGTGATCTGGGGTTAAAAAAAAAAGAACCTGGCGAATTTGGGCTGCCTTCCAAAGACGTTATATCTCAGATGTTTGGGAATATTGCAAAAGACAGCTTACCAGTTTCTACAAAACCTTCAGAAGAAGAGCTTTCTCAGGAAGTAGCAACCGATCCAAAACAATTTGATACTCCTGACCTATCATTAGAGTCGCCTGAATTTAAAGGTCCGGAACAAAATAATCTTAGTGATGCAGTCTCTCGTATCACATACGAATCGATTGGGAAGATAAATTTTAAGGAACAAGTCACAAATCGTATTTCTGATATTGACAAGGAGATTGCAGCACTACCACAAGATAATACAGAGATGTTGCCCTCAATGAACTTCTCAGGAGGATTAATACTACCTACACGTCCGGTCTCAGATGAGAAGGCTCGTCTGCTTAAAGAAAAAGATGATCTTAAATTAGCCATTACAACTCCTTCAAAACTTGATTACGTATTAGGGAAGGCATATAACCAGACCATAGTAGGATTAGCTGATGCTATTATTAATGGAGAACCCCGAGCAAATGAAGAATGGTTAAGCAAGTATGATTCCAATACCTTAACTGATGTTACGGCTACCGCATTGTCATTCTTAGGGGACTCATGGTTCTTTGGAGGAATGGGGAAAGTTGGGGGATCGATAGGGAAAGCAGCAGCAAAACCCATTGTAAATAAGATGATGACAAGGGGGGTAGAGAAGCTTGTAACTTCCGGCATTGAAGAAAAATTGGCTAAGGAACTTGTTTTAAAGGGTGCTGCAAAGATTACACAGGGAGCAATGAGTATGGGTTCATCGGGGACGGCTCTTGGTGCCTACAGTGCCGTAGGTGATGCCTTGGGGCAATGGTCACAACCAGACGCAAACTTTGATGATATTAAGTTCTCCCAATCATTATCAGCAGGATTAAAATCTACAGTACTTGGTATTGGAGTAGGAGGAATAGGACTTGCCTCCGCAGCAGTAGCCAGTAAAGCCAGTGCAATACCCAATGCAGCAGCAAGGGTCGGAGCAAAGGCGGGAGTAGCAGCAGGAGGATTGACTGCCGAGAGTGCTCTCTTTGCCGGAGGTGGTGCAGCAATGGAAGGGGAGCCGTTGACAATGCAGGCTTTTTCAGAGACAGTTTTATTACTTGCAATGCTTAAAGGGCAGAGATTAATAGGGAAAGTACCGGA
>Ga0075116_10000300_pt1 | contig 23232 bp, 24 predicted proteins | sample AntAceMetag02UKC_FD_69786 | JGI IMG/M metagenome (GOLD analysis project Ga0075116, IMG submission 69786) | Saline lake microbial communities from Ace Lake, Antarctica- Antarctic Ace Lake Metagenome 02UKC | ecosystem: Environmental > Aquatic > Non-marine Saline and Alkaline > Saline | place...
AAAAAAATTGACAAAGCCCTAAAAGAAAACAATATACGCAGTAAGTTAGACTTGCGCAGCCAGACTATGGGGTATAAAATAAGAGAAGCGCAAAAAAGCAAAGCACCGTATATGTTAATTATAGGTGAGAGGGAACAAAAATCAAAAACAGTTTCTTTAAGAAGCCGCGTAAAAGGTGATGAAGGAAAAAGCACAACAGATAAAATTATCAAGAAAATACTAAAGGAGGTTAATGAGGCCCAAACTTATGGAACAAAGTGAACATAAGTTTGCAGGCCGAATTGACCCTTGACATTTTGCCAATGAATTCAACATATTATTTTTATATTCTGAAATGCAATGATAGTAAAAGATACTATGGCCATACAAATAGTCTAATCAATCGTTTTTTAGAGCATCAGAAAGGGCGTGTTTATTTTACTAAGAATAAACAGCCACTAGAATTAGTTTATTATGAAAAGTTTGATTCTCGCCCAGAGGCTTTTAGGCGGGAGATGCAATTTAAAAGTGGAAAAACAAGAAAGGAAACCATAGAGAATTTAATAGCTTCATTCCCTAAGGCAAAATGTCAAGGGTTTAATTCGCACGTTCAAGAAGAAAAAGTTCAGAGTAGATGAATTTATGAAAATTAAAAATTTTCATAAATTCAGTGTTCATTAAAGGAGGTGAATTCCTATAGGTAAGGCTATTATAAGTAGGGTAAGGGTGAACGAAAGAATAAGAGTGCCCAAAATAAGAGTAATTGGTGCCGATGGAGAACAGCTAGGGACAATGGGCCCGAATGAAGGAACAATGCGTGCCCAAGCAGTAGGGCTGGATCTGGTAGAGGTTGCGCCGCTTGCAAGTCCTCCGGTTTGCCGTATAATGGATTTTAGCAAATACAAGTATGACCAGGAGAAAAAAGAAAAAGAGTCTCGCAAAAGGCAGCACACAATTAAGATTAAAGAAATCAGGATAAAGCCAAGCATAGAAGACCATGATTATCATACAAAGTTAGAGCATGCGCGACAATTCCTCGAAAAAGGCAACAAGGTAAAATGGTCATTAATGTTCCGTGGCAGAGAAATGGCCCATCGAGAGCTGGGCAGACAGCTGCTAGATAAGATTATCCAAGACACGGTTGATATCAGTGAAGTAGAGATGGCGCCAAAGAAAGAGGGACGCTTTTTATTCATGGTCCTTATGCCTAAGTAAAATGAGTAAATAACTTATACCTGCCTGCCGGTAGGCAGGGAGTGCCGTAAGGCCGACATAAGTTATAATTACGAATTACATCCCGCTTGTCCCGAACGAACGTGAGGGGAGCAAAGCGAGGGATCCAATATATAAATAACAAACAGGGGAGTGTTATGCCAAAACAAAAGACTAAAAAAGGCGCAGCTAAAAGATTTAGAATAACAAAGACGGGAAAGGTTAAAAGCGCAAAAAGCTTTACAGGCCACTTATTAACTGGAAAATCAAGCAAGCGCAAACGATCACTTTCTCGTGATAACGTATTAGGTAAGCGTCAAGGCACAGCGATAAAAAAGACAATGCCTTACGGATAAAAAGCAAACAACCAGAAAGTAAAGGTGATTAAATGGTAAGAGTAAGACATGCAGTTGCATCAAAAAAGCGTAAGAAAAAGGTGTTTAAAGCAGCAAAAGGTTTTGTGGGTAGCAGGCGCAAACTTTTGCGTACAGCAAAAGAAACAGTAAGAAGAGCCAAAGCATATTCCTATATACACAGAAAACTTAAGAAGCGGGAATTTAGAAGGCTCTGGATTGCGAGAATAAATGCAGCTTCTCGTACGCACGGCATGAAGTATTCGGAATTTATGTCTGGGCTTAAAAAAGCCAACATTACTTTGGACAGAAAATCACTGGCAGAGCTTGCTGTATCTTCCAAAGCCGCATTTAACAAGTTAGTAAGCATTGTAAAAAACGGGACAAAATAGCTTGAGAAAATTAACAGCCCCGCAGATACTGTTATTAAGTTTTTTAACAGCTGTTTTATGCGGTAGTATTTTATTAAGTCTGCCCATTGCTGTCAAGGGCGATAAGCCGCTGTCTATAATAGATAGCCTTTTCACAGCTACCAGTGCCATTTGTGTTACAGGTTTAGTTGTAAAAGACACGGGCACTTTTTTTTCATCCTTTGGCCAAGGGGCGATACTTTTCTTTATTCAGCTGGGCGGGTTAGGTATAATGACATTCTCGACACTTTTTGCCATAATATTAGGCAAGAAGCTTTCCATGTCCCAAAACATGACAATAAAAAGCACATTGGGCTATAGCAGGATAGAGAGTCCCAAGGATTTGATTAAATACATTGTGCTTTTAACGTTTACCATAGAATTTATTGGGGCAGGGCTTTTATACTTTAGATGGAGCCAAATAACGCAATGGTCACCTATCCTGATTTTAAAAAGAGCGATATTTCATTCTGTTTCCGCATTTTGCAACGCGGGTTTTTCGCTTTTCTCAAACAGCTTAACAGACTTCCGGGCAGATGTGCCCACCATGTTTATTATAAGTGCGCTGATTATTATCGGCGGACTGGGCTTTGTCGTCATCTTAAATATTCCACGATTAAGGCATTCTAATAAAATTCACAAAAGAATAAATCTGCAGACAAAAATTGTTTTAGCAGCAACCCTCTTTTTGTTGGTGGCGGGTGCCTTAGCAGTGTTTTTATTGGAAAACAATTATGCGTTAGGGAACATGCCGGCTAAGGAGAAAGCTTTAAGTTGTATTTTTACATCTGTTACGCCGCGTACAGCGGGTTTTAATGTTTTACCCACAGGGGGCCTGCGTGCAGCAACGAAATTTGTATTAATGGTGCTTATTTTTATCGGCGCCTCACCAGGTTCTACGGGGGGCGGTATAAAAACAGTAACAGCCATAGTGCTTTTGTTAGGTTTTGCCTCCATGCTTAAGGGAAGAGACAGGATATTTTTATTTAACAGGACAATAGAAAGAGATATGTTCCGAAGGGCCGTAGCTGTTTTTGTGCTGGCAATGGGGCTAATTTTTGTATCTACTCTGCTTTTAACGATTACCGAGAAGGCTTTATTGGGCAGCAATAGTTATTTTTTGAATTTATTTTTTGAATCTACTTCAGCATTTGGAACCTGTGGCTTAACAACAGGAATAACCGGGCAATTAAGTCCGCTTGGTAAATTAATAATTATTATTACGATGTTTTTAGGCAGGGTCGGGCCATTAACCGCAGTATTAGCTTTAGCTGCGCGGAAAGATGAAAAAATAGGCTACCGCTATCCAGAAGAAAAGATAATGGTAGGTTAATAACAGTTTAAAAAGTTATAAAAGTTTTGAACCTTTAGAACCTTTAAAACTTTTTGAACTGTAATAACAAGGAGTTGCAAAATGAGACAATTTGCTGTAATAGGGCTGGGAAGGTTTGGTTTAAGTATAGCAAAAACCTTAGCACAAAAAAATTGCCAGGTACTAGCCATAGACAAAGATGAGGACAAAGTTCAAGATATTTCCGACTCAGTAGCGCAGGCTGTCTGTCTTGATGCCACCGACGAGAAAGCACTAAAGGCAGTGGGCATAAAACAAATTGACGTAGCAATAGTTAGTGTGGGCAATAATATCGAGGCCAGTATTTTAATAGCATTATTGCTGAAGGATATAGCGATAAAAGAAGTTATTGCAAAGGCTGTTACTCCACAGCAGGGAAAAGTGCTGGAGAAGATAGGGGTAGATAGGATAATATTCCCTGAGAGAGATATGGGTGAGAGGTTAGCTAATGCGCTTACCTCGCCAAAAGTAGCGGATTATCTGCAGCTTTCAGAAAACTGTGGCATAATTGAAATAAAACCGCCCAAAGATTTTATAGGCAAGACCCTTAAGGCTTTAAATGTAAGAGCCAAATATCAGCTTAACATTATTGCTGTAAAACGGAAAAACGCGCAAGGTGAAGAAATAGTTAACGTTGTGCCCATGGCAGAAGAAATAATCAGAGAAGGTGACATGCTTTTAGTCGCAGGAGCAAATGAAGCTATAGAAAAATTAAAAAATAGGGAATAGGATGCAAGACGCACTTAAGAGCCTAAAGCAAAGTGCTTTAGAAGATATAAATAATGCGAAAAGCCAAGATGAGCTGGAAGCAATCAGGATAAAATACCTGGGGCGAAAGGGTAAAATAGCAGAAACAACAAAGGAAATTGCTTCTTTGCCGTCTGAAAAAAAACCAAACGCAGGCAGGTTGCTTAATGAAGTCAAAACCTTGCTTCAGGAAGAATTTACAAAGAAGCAGGGGTTTTTACAGCAGCAAGGAGTAGGGAGCGAGAAAAAACAAGACCTTACTATGCCTGGTTATCAATTTCCAGCAGGGCGCATCCACCCCATCACACAAACCCTGAAAGATATTTGCGATATATTTAAACATATGGGCTTTGCTATTGTAGAGGGCCCTGAGATAGAAACAGAATATAATAATTTTGAAGCTTTAAACATCCCCCCTGAACACCCATCCAGAGATAGTTTTGATACATTTTATGTAACCAACAAGCTCTTGCTGCGAAGCCACACATCACCTGTGCAAATAAGATATATGCAAAAAAATACACCGCCTATGGCAATAGTTGTACCAGGCAAGGTTTATAGGCCCGACGCTGTTGATGCATCACATAGCTTTATGTTTTATCAGGTAGAAGGTTTAATGATAGCTGAGAACACCAACTTTTCACATTTAAAAGGGGTGCTTTTGGAATTTGGAAGGCAACTTTTTGGAGAAGCAACAAAATTACGATTTAGGCCACACTTTTTTCCTTTTACAGAACCAAGCGCTGAAGTTGATGTTTCCTGTCTTATGTGTAAAGGAGATGGCTGTAGAGTGTGCTCACAGAAAGGATGGCTTGAAGTGTTAGGAGCAGGCATGGTGGACCCGGCTGTTTTTAAAGCAGTGAATATAGACGCTGAAAAATATACAGGCTTTGCGTTTGGTATTGGTGTTGAAAGAATTGCTATGCTTAAATATGGTATTAACGACATACGCCTGTTTTATGAGAACGACCTAAGGTTTTTGAGACAATTTTAATATGAAAATATCATACGAGTGGATAAGAAAATATGTACCTACCAAGATAAGAGCTAAAAATCTTGCTGAAGCGCTTACTGCCAATGGCCTAGAGGTTAACTCTATGGAAGCAAGGGGGGAGGATTTTATATTTGACATAGAAGTGACCCCCAATCGTTTTGACTGCTTAAGTCACATTGGCATAGCCAGGGAGATTTCCGCGATAACAAAAAAACCTTTAAAGATGCCAACCGTAAACCTAGGGCCTTATTTTGCAAAGGGTATTTCAGCGCCCAAGGTTGTTGTAGAAAACGAACAACTATGCCCTCGCTATACAGCGAGAGTTATTATAGATGTTGAGGTGGCCCCGTCACCTAAGTGGTTAATTAAAATAATAGAATCAGTGGGCTTGCGTCCGGTAAATAATATTGTTGATATAACCAACTTTGTGCTTATGGAAACAGGCCAGCCCTTGCATGCGTTTGATTATGATAAACTAACAGGAGATAAAATAATTGTAAGATTGGCAAAGCAGGGGGAGGAGATAGCCACCATTGACGGAGAAAAACGAAAATTAAAGAACACTACATTAGTTATAGCAGATAGCGGGAAAGCCACGGCCATAGCAGGAATTATGGGCGGGGTAAACACTGAGGTTTCTTCTTCTACAAAAAGAATTTTGCTTGAATCCGCATATTTTAATGCGGTATCAGTAAGAAGATCATCGCGTTATTTAGGGCTAGGCAGTGACTCAAGCTATAGATTTGAAAGAGGCGTAGATCCTGCAGGGGTAGTAAGTGCATCTGATAGGGCAGCTGCTTTAATATGTAAGATTGCTGGAGGAAAAACGCATAACAAAATAATAGATACTGACAAAAAACAACAAAAGACACACACCGTAACCCTGCGCCCTGAGAGAGTAAATGCGGTCTTAGGAAGTAAAATATCCAGCACAAATATAAAGTCTATTCTTTCTTCCCTCGAATTTAAGGTGCAAACTCAAAAAAATACACTAAAAGTTAGTGTCCCATCTTTTAGAGAAGATGTTGAAAGAGAAATAGATCTAATAGAAGAAATTGCCAGAATTCATGGATATAATAATATCCCTACGATTTTGCCAAGGGTGGTTGTTACAGAAGAGCACCCCCTCCAAAAAAGAAAAAGCGCAATATCAAATCTTATCCGTGAAACATTAAGCAGTCTTGGATTTTATGAAACATTGACTTATAGCTTAATAAGCAAAGATGACTTAGAAAAATTAAATGCTTATGAGGCAGATGTTGTATCTGTGCAGAATCCTTTAAGCGAGCAACAGGCAATTATGCGCAGCACACTTCTTGCAGGTATGCTTAAAAGCATAAATTATAATATTAATATGGGTAATGCTGGTATAAGATTATTTGAACTTTCTAATATATATTTTAATAGATCAGAAGGCCCAGGCGAAGAAGAGAGCTTAGTGCTTGGTGTATGCGGCAGTAGCGTTTCTGATTGGAAAAGACCTCCAGAAGAAATGAATATATTCTATTTGAAAGGTATATTAAGAACCATGTTTGATAAATTAGGTATTAATGTTTATTTTACAGAGTCACAGCATCCTGCTTTTGAGCCCGGGGAAACAATGGCGATTTTAGCAGATAATACAATGCTAGGCGTTGTGGGTATGATAAAAGGGGAAGTTTTAGATAAAGTAGATATTAAAAAGAAGGCCTATACAGCTGAGATAAACATACAAGCTTTATCAGAAGGTGCCAGATTAAAGAAGTCTTTTAAATCATTTTCTCGATATCCTAAATCTGAAAGAGATATTTCGATTTGTGTTAACAATGAGTTTTCTTTTGAAAATATTAATAAGACAATAAAGGAAACAGCAAGCTCTATTATAAAAGATATTGTATTGGCAGAAGAATACAAAGGCGCACAGATTCCCAAAGGTCAAAGAGGGCTTTCATTTAAGATAACCTACCAGTCAAAAGAGGGGACCTTAAAAGAACAGGACATAGAACAAGCGCAAGAACGCATCAGAAACAAACTCACCCAAGATTTTAATGCAAAACTGAGGTAGGGAATGATTGTAGTAACAGGCGGAGCAGGCTTTATAGGTAGTGCTATTTGTTGGGCCCTTAATAAAAGGGGCCAGCAGGATATTATTATTGTTGATGAGGCCAAGCTTCCCGACGAGAAAAAGAAAAATATTAAGTCGCTAAAATTTAAAGAATATTTAAGTAAAGATGAATTTGTCAAGAAATTGGGACAGCTACCTAATTTTTTTCTATCTAAAAAATTAGGTAGCTGTCCCAATTTCTTAATCCACATGGGTGCCTGCTCCGATACTACTGAGACAGATAAAGAATTCCTAATGCAGAATAATTACGAATACACAAAAACACTTTGTAATTATTGCGTAAAAACAGGAGCTCGTTTTATTTATGCTTCAAGTGGGGCAACTTATGGTGACGGTTTAGCTGGTTATTCAGATTCACACAAGACAATAGACACACTAAAACCCTTAAATCTTTATGGGGAATCAAAGCAAATTTTTGATAAATGGGCAAAAGACAACAGCGTGCTTGATAAAGTTGTAGGTTTGAAATATTTCAATGTATTTGGCCCAAATGAATATCATAAAGGTGATATGCGAAGCGTTATATTAAAAGCATTTCAGCAAATACAAAAGACCAACAAAATGCAATTGTTTAAATCTTACAAAAAAGAATATGCCGATGGTGAGCAAAAAAGAGATTTTTTATATGTCAAAGATGCTGTAGATATGACCTTGTTTTTTTTAGATAATCCACAGATATGCGGCATTTTTAACATAGGCACTGGCGCTGCCCATACATGGAATGAACTTGCAAATGCTATATTTAACGCCCTTGGCAAAACACCAAACATAGAATACATTGATATGCCAGAGCACCTAAAGGCGCATTACCAATATTTTACTCAAGCTGACATGTCTAAGCTGCAAGATGCTGGATACACTAAAACAACAACCCCCCTAGAAGATTCTGTACGTGATTATGTGCAGAATTATCTCCTTTCCCACTCTTATTTATAGAAATTATGACAGACACTACTTTTTTAAATTAGGTTTCAGCGCTATAAAAAAGTAGTGTCTGTCATAATTTATTTTTTTTCTTGCACTCCATAGTTGCCAGAGTTATAATTAATGTATCCCTGCTTTGTGCGTGCGCAAGGTTGTATGAAGCAAGAACCAACAAATAGACTTGGGGAGCCTAAGTTTAAATGTGGAATGGCACGCTCTTTTAACAAAGAGAAACCCGAAACATTTAATAGGGCACCCACTTAGCATAAGGGTTCGATATTGCTTTATCAACTTCACGACAATAGCGGGGATATTTAATCATGGACCTATTTGAAACCACTAAAACCACAAAAACACAACAACCTCTTGCAGCAAGAATGCGCCCGCAAACATTATCAGATTTTGTGGGCCAAGAACACATTCTTGGTAAAGGCAGGTTATTGACCAGGGCAATAGAAGCAGATAGAATAACATCCCTTATACTTTATGGCCCCCCTGGCGTAGGCAAGAATTGCCTGGCATTTATAATAAGCAATATTACCCAAGCACATTTTGAGGAAATAAATGCTGTAATTTCTAATGTTGCCCAGCTGCGTAATGTTATAGAGGCAGCAAAAAATCGCATTCATGCCTCAGGTGTTAAAACAATCCTTTTTATAGACGAGATACACCGCTTTAACAAAGCACAGCAAGACGTGCTTATGCCCTGCGTCGAAAGGGGTGAGGTAATATTAATAGGCACAACTACGCATAATCCGTTTTTTTCTATAATAGCGCCATTACTTTCACGCTCATTAGTATTTGAGTTAGAGCCGCTTTCAAAGGATAATATCAAAGCTATACTAAAGCGTGCAATTGGCAACAAAGAGCAAGGTTTGGCAAGTTATAAAATAAAGATAGCACCTGATGCATTGGCATTTCTTGCCGAGACATCAGATGGTGACGCAAGGCGCGCGTTGAATGCATTAGAAGTGGGTGCATTAACAACAAAACCTGAAAAAGATAAAACAATAAATTATACGCTAAAAATAGCAGAGGAATCTATACAGAAAAAAGCAGTTGTGTATGATAAAGATGAAGATGGACACTATGACACAATATCTGCTTTTATAAAATCCATGCGCGGATCTGACCCGGATGCCGCATTATATTGGCTTGCGAAAATGCTTTATGCCGGGGAAGACCCGCGATTTATTGTACGCAGAATTGTTATATGTGCCGCCGAAGATGTAGGAAATGCAGATCCGCAAGCCTTAATTCTGGCAAATGCTGCTTTGCAGATATCAGAGTTTGTAGGTATGCCTGAGGCCAGAATCCCCTTAGCGCAAGCAACTGTTTATATAGCATCAGCGCCAAAATCAAACGCAGCTTATATGGGCATAGAAAAGGCAATGGAAGATGTTAAAAAAGGAAAGACTCTTGAAGTGCCAATCCACCTTAAGGATGCGAGTTATTCTGGTGCAGAAAGGCTAGGGCACGGTGAAGGATATAAATATGCCCATTCTTACCAAGGGCATTATGTGAAACAGGAATATATACCAGATAAACGTAAATATTATGAGCCCACAGATATAGGTTATGAGAAAAAGATTAAGGAATATCTGGAAAAAATTAAAAAGGAAATGTAGGGGCGACATTTATGGCGCCCATAAAAAGGGTTCGATACCCTTGCGGGCACAGGTAAATCGAACCACTACAGATAAATAATAGGAGGAGCAAAAGCATGAAGATTAAGATATTACCATATTTGTTAATACTTTTACTTATAATTACTGCTTTGTTTATGGGAGCAAGTGTTCTTAAGGCACAACAGAAGGATTTGCCAGAGACAAGCGACATATCCACACAGCTAAATCAGATATTGAACAATCAGCAGGCTATTATTGACACATTAAAGAAGATGCGAGAGGAACTTCATATAATTAAAATAAGGGCTACAGTAAAGAGGTAAACGGGGAAAAGAGATTGCTGAAATATTACGTTTTTCCATCAATGTAGGGGCGACATTTATGGCGCCTATAAAAAAGGGTTCGATACCCTTACGGGCACAGGTAAATCAAACCCCTACAACGAATATTGCATCCCCTAAAATTGCCCTTGACCCTTATAAATTGCTATGGTAGAATTTAATGCTATAAAAGCTGAAAAGGACAAGATTAGAAAAAAGATATTAGAGAGGTTACACTCTCAAAGCTCTTTTGAAAGAATTAGAAAAAGTGCGGAGATTAAAGAAGCATTATTTAAGATGAGCGCTTTTCAATTATCTAAGTCTATTATGTTTTATATCTCAAAAGACTATGAAGTTGAGACAGACACAATGATAATTGATGCGCTAAAACTTAAAAAAAGGATAATAGTGCCAGTGACATCCGTAAGAGAGAAAAAGATGATTCCTTCCGAACTAAAAGACTTTGAAGGCGAATTAGAAAAAGGCCCCTTTGGCATAAGACAGCCAAAGCCAGAATATATAAAACCTGTACCAACAGAAAACATCGATATAGTAATTGTCCCTGGAGTTGCGTTTGATAAATCAGGCAATCGTATCGGCCACGGAGCAGGTTATTACGACACATTCTTAAGTACCCTACCAGTGCCTACACTTACCATAGGCTTAGCCTTCGATTTTCAAATCATCGGAAAAGTTCCAACTCTTACCTGGGATGTTTCTGTTAAAAAAACAATCTCCGCATAATAACATTTAATAGTAGGGGCTTGATTCATTGTAGGGGCGACATTTATGACGCCCCTAAAAAAGGGTTCGATACCCTTACGGGCACAGGTAAATCGAACCCCTACAGTGTTGGCTAAATCAATGGAGGTTACTCATGATGTTACTTGATTTAACACCCAAAATGCTTATTTTCGCAACTTTGCTCTCTGGGGTAGTTATGTTTTTGTTAGGATACCTTACAAGCAAATATTCCGGAGGAAGAAAGCTGGCCTCTGCTAGAAATAAAGCAAAAGCCATGCTGGAGCAATCGAAAAAAGACGCAGAGAATGTGCGCAAAGAAGCAGAGCTTGAAATCAGAGATATGAAGTTAAAAATGAGGGCTGATTTTGAGGAAGAAACAAAAGAAAGAAGGCAAGAGTTGGTAGGCGTAGAAAAGCGCCTAATGCAAAAAGAAGAAAACCTAGACAGAAAAGTAGATTTATTAGACGGAAAAGAAAGAAAAGTTACAGAAAGAAACCAGCAGATTGCCCAGAAAGAACAACAGATAGAAGAAAAGAAAACAGCCTTAGACGGCCTTATTGATGAAGAGAAGCAGAAGTTACAAAAAATAACAAGGATGTCGCCTGAGGAAGCAAAGAAAGAACTCCTCGCTACACTGGAAAACGAAGTAAAGCAAGAAGCAGGAGCAATTATAAAGCAGGTTGAAGATCAGACGAAAGAGACAGCAGACAAAAAAGCTCGTAACATAATAAGCCTGGCTATGCAACGATGCGCGGCAGAACACACAGCAGAATCAACAGTAAGTGTGGTTAGCCTGCCTAACGATGAAATGAAAGGGCGTATAATAGGCCGCGAAGGAAGAAATATTCGTGCCCTAGAGACGGCAACAGGAGTTGATGTTATTGTTGATGATACCCCCGGGGCAGTTACCTTATCCAGCTTTGATATGGTCAGAAGAGAAATAGCAAGAATCTCTTTGGAGAGATTAATAGAGGATGGGCGCATTCATCCTGGCCGCATTGAAGAAATAGTAGAGAAGGTAAAAAAGGAAATGGATGTAAGCATCAAAGAAGAAGGAGAGAAAGCTGCCTTTGACGTAAATATCCATGGCCTGCACCCTGAAACAATAAAGCTTTTAGGCAGATTGAAATATAGAACAAGCTATGGCCAAAATGTCCTGCAGCACTCAAAAGAAACTGCTTATCTTATGGGTGTGTTAGCAGGAGAATTAGACGTAGATTTTAACTTAGCTAAAAGAATAGGGCTTCTTCATGATATTGGCAAGGCGGTTACATCTGAAATTGAGGGCCCGCACTCTAAAATAGGCGCTGATTTAGCAAGAAAATACAGAGAGCAGGAAGCTGTTATTCACGCGATAGAGGCGCATCATCAGGATATTGAAGCCCGCTCTGTTATGGCCGTACTTGTCCAGGTAGCTGATGCTATAAGCGCTACGCGACCTGGAGCTCGAAGAGAAACATTAGAGACCTATGTTAAGAGGCTTAAAAAATTAGAAGAAATAGCAGACTCATTTAAAGGAGTAGGAAAATCTTTTGCAATACAGGGCGGTAGAGAGATAAGAGTAATTGTACGGCCTGATCGACTGAACGAACTTGAAGCCATTACTTTGGCCAGGGATGTAACCAAGAAAATAGAGGAAAACTTAGAATATCCAGGCCAGATAAAGGTGACAATTGTCCGGGAGACCAGGGCAGTAGAATACGCGAAATGAGGCGCTGATGAATATATTGTTAATAGGAGATATAACCGGCCGTCCAGGCAGAGAAATTATTAAGGAACTGTTGCCTGAGTTAAAGAAAAAAGAAAAAATAGATTTTACAATTGCCAATGCGGAAAACTCCGCAGGCGGTAGCGGCATAACACCAGATACATATGAGGAACTCACAGACGCAGGGGTTGATGTGCTTACATCCGGCGACCACATATGGAAACAAAAACAGGTCCTAGATATTATAAATATAGAAAGCAATCTCCTTCGACCAGCAAATTATCCAGCAAAGACCCCTGGCTCTGGATTTGGAGTTTTTAAAACACAAAAAGGCATCCCTGTAGGAGTAATTAATCTTATGGGTAGAGTATTTATGCAACCTGCGGTTAATTGCCCTTTCCGTTGCGCTACAGAGTGCATAAAAATAATAGAAAAACAAACAAAAATTATATTAGTAGATATTCATGCCGAGGCTACTAGCGAGAAAGTAGCTATGGGCTGGTATCTTAATGGGTTGGTATCTGGTATAGTTGGCACGCATACGCATGTACAGACTGCAGATGAGAAGATATTATCAAAACATACTGCTTATATAACAGACCTAGGAATGACGGGCCCGTTTGATTCAGTTATAGGTAGAAAAAAAGAACAGGTATTAGCAAGATTTCTTTCGTGCATGCCTGTAAGGTTCCAGGTAGCGGATAAAGACGTTCGCTTAAATGGAGCCATAGCAACTATTGATGAGAAAACCGGTAAAGCCACAGCAATTAAGAGAGTCAACATTGCCAAAAACTCTAGCTAAAAAAGTTTACACAATCAGCGAGCTTACAAAGGAAATCAGATTTTCCTTAGAAAATACTTTTTCCGCTGTGTGGGTAGAAGGAGAAGTGTCAAATTTTATAAGACACAGCTCCGGCCACTGCTACCTTAGTTTAAAAGATGCTGGAAGCGTGATTTCCTGTGTTATATTTAAGAACATAGCTGATAAATTTAAATTTGAAATAAAAAGCGGCATGCACTTTATCTGTTTTGGCAGGGTGAGCGTCTATGACAAAAGAGGACAATATCAGTTTTATATAGAAGAAGCAGAGCCTAAAGGTGTAGGCGCATTACAAATAGCTTTTGAGCAGCTTAAGAACAAGCTTCATAAGGAGGGCTTGTTTGATGCAGCACATAAAAAAGCATTACCTGTTTTACCTAAAAAAATAGGCGTAATAACATCACCTACCGGAGCTGCGGTAAGAGATATCCTTAATGTAATTACAAGGCGTTTCCCGGATATGCATGTAATTTTATATCCTGCCAAGGTTCAGGGTGCTGGCGCTGCTGATGAGATAAAAGAAGGCATAGAGGTTTTTAATCGTTTAAAGTTAGCGGATGTGTTAATAGTAGGAAGGGGCGGCGGAAGCTTAGAAGATCTTTGGGCTTTTAACGAAGAAGCGGTTGCGCGTGCAATATATAATTCTTCTATACCGGTTATTTCCGCTGTGGGCCATGAGATAGATTATACAATAGCTGATTTTGTATCTGATCTCAGGGCTCCGACGCCATCTGCCGCGGCTGAGATAGTAGCAGGCAAAAAGGAAGATTTCGTAAATCATATTAATAGCTTAAGGGATAGGCTATCAAGCGCGCTATTATCTGAATTAAACATATTAGGCTACAAACTAGAAGCCCTAAAGGAACGCTACGCGTTTAAGCAGCCGAGTTTTTTAATACAGCAAAATTTCCAAAGAGTAGATGAGCTAACCAAGTCCCTTAATCAGGATTTGAATCATTTTTTACAAAAAGAGCAATTGAAAGTTTATAATTTTTCCGAGAAACTCCAGGCGCTAAATCCCACCGCTATTTTAGCAAGAGGATACAGCATAACCACAGCAACATTAGATGGGCGCATAATAAAAGATGTAAAAGATATCAAAGATAAAGACTTGATAAAAACCAAATTGGCTAAAGGTGAGATAATAAGTGAGGTTACCAAAAGGGGGTAAGCCATGAAAGAAAAAGAGCAGGATTTTGAAGGTGCTTTAAAAACATTAGAAGGAATTGTAGAAAACTTAGAGAGTGGTGAGTTATCTTTAACTGAAGCGATAAAAAAATACGAAGAGGGCATGAAGCTTTCCCAGCTTTGTACAAAGAAACTACATGATATCCAGAAAAAAATAGAGGTCCTCATAAAAGATAGCTCTGGTAACATTGTAGCAGAGCCCTTTGGGAAAAAGGATGCCGCAAAGCCACGCAAAAGGAGCAGAAAAGGTGAGGAGCTGCTTTTTTGAAACTAAGTCAGTATTTAAAAACCAAACAGAATTTAATTGATAAGAAACTAAACACTCTTATCCCCGACGCTGAGCATTTTCCCCAGAAAATCCATCAAGCCATGCGATATTCTATTAAGGGCGGGAAAAGAATAAGGCCTATTTTATGTATTGCATCGTGTGAGGCTTGTGGCGGAGGTGTTATCTCAGCCCTTTTAACGTCCTGCGCTATTGAGATGCTGCACACATATTCTTTGATACATGATGACCTACCTTCAATGGATAATAGTGATTACCGTCGCGGCAAACATACTTCTCACAAGAAGTTTGATGAAGCAACCGCGGTATTAAACGGTGACGCATTTATTACCCTTGGTTATAATGTATTATCAAATGCAACAAGCAACCCAAAAACAAATAACCGCATAATTAATATACTTTCAGAAGCTACAGGAACATATGGGATGATAGGTGGACAAGTTGTGGATATAGCTACTGCAAACTTAACTATAGATTTACCGTTACAGGAATATATAAATACTCACAAAACAGGTGCTTTAATAGCTGCTTCCTGTAGGGTGGGTGCGATTATTGCCAAAGCCACAAAAAAAAATGAAGAAGCAATATTTAGATACGGAGAATATATAGGCCTTGCTTTTCAGATTATAGACGATGTATTAGATGATGATGGAATTGTTAAGATTTTTGGTAAAAAAGATGCTTATCAAAGAGCAGAGGCTCTTATTTCTAAAGCCAAAGAACAACTAAGGCACTTTAGAAAAAATAAAAAACCATTAATGGAAATAGCTGATTTTGTATTGAAAAGAAAAAAATAAAAGGTGTCATCCCCGCGTAGGCGGGGATCCATAAAATTTTATGTTACTCGATAAAATAAACTCTCCACAAGACTTAAAAACCCTATCCCAAGAGCAGCTTCCGCAACTTGCTTCTGAGATAAGAAAGCTAATAATAGATACAGTTTCTAAAACAGGCGGGCATCTTGCTCCGTCTTTGGGTGCTGTCGATATTATTATATGTCTGCATTATTGTTTGAATACACCTGAAGATACTATAGTGTGGGATGTCGGGCACCAGAGTTATGCGCATAAGATATTAACCAACAGAAAAAAGCAATTCCATACATTAAGACAAGAAGGTGGCATAAGCGGATTTCCGAATATACACGAATCCGAATACGACCCGTTTATAGTGGGCCATGGCTCAACCTCCATATCTACAGCCCTGGGCCTTGCAGCAGCCAGAAGCTTAAAAGGTACAAATGAAAAAATAGCAGCATTTATAGGAGATGGTTCTTTAGGTGGCGGCATGGCATTTGAGGCATTAAATCATGCAGGGCAATTAGGTAAGGATATACTTATCATATTAAATGACAACGAATTTTCTATTTCTCCAAGCGTTGGAGCATTTAGCAAATATTTAAACAGGGTGCTTACTAATCCCATATATAATAAAATAAGAAAACAAATGCAGGATCTGGTAAAGCGTATTCCTAAAGTTGGTTCTGCCGCATTTAAAGCAGCCAGAAGGCTTGAGGAAGTGCTGAAAACCATACTTGTGCCTGGTATAATTTTTGAGGAAATGGGCATAAGGTACTTTGGGCCTGTAGATGGGCACGACGTTAATGCGCTTATTGAAATTTTAAAAAATGTTATACCTCTTAAAGAACCACGAATGATACACGTTATTACAAAAAAAGGCAAAGGCCATAAATTTTCAGAAGCAGACCCGCCAAAATTTCATGGAACATCACCATTTAATACAGGTAATGGCCAGCCCAAACAAGCATCTGAGTTTACTTTTACAGAGGCATTTGGCCGCGAATTGGTTAAACTCGCGGAAACAAATAATCAAATAATAGCAATAACCGCAGCTATGCCAGAAGGAACAGGGCTTATCCCTTTTAAGAATAAATTCCCTAAAAGATTTTTCAATGTAGGTATGGCAGAAGGGCATGCTGTTGGTTTTGCGGCAGGCTTAGCGAGAAACGGATTTGTGCCGGTTGTTGCTATATATTCTACATTTTTGCAGCGCGCATATGACCAGATGATACATGATGTAGCTTTGCAGAATTTACATGTTGTTTTCTGTCTTGATAGAGCTGGTGTTGTGGGAGAAGATGGCCCGACCCACCATGGTATTTTTGATATCTCATATATGCGCCACATACCCAACTTTGTATGTATGGCAGCAAAGAACCAGGAAGAACTTATGGCAATGCTTGATTTTGCAGTTAATGATATTAAGGGCCCGGTTTCTATTAGATACCCTCGCGGAGGAGTAAACCAGCCATCAGTCAACAGCCATCAGCTATCGGGAGCAAAAATCGAATTAGGTAAAGCAGAAGTTTTAAGAGCTGGCAAAGATATCGCGTTATTAGCAATAGGCCCCATGGCACATACTTCTTTAGAAGCAGCGCATCTTTTATCAGACGATGGCATCTCAGCGGAAGTAATAAATATGAGGTTTATAAAGCCAATGGATGAAGAATTTATAAAAAAACTCTGTAAAAAAACAAAATATATAGTTACAATAGAAGATGCCTGCCTTAAGGGTGGGTTTGGTTCGGCGGTTTCTGAGATAATTGTTAAATTAGGCATAGAAAATATAAAATTAAGAACATTGGGGCTTGCAGACCAATTTATTCCACAAGCAAAAAGACAACAGCAACTCTTAAAAGCTGGCTTAGATGCAGAAGGCATTGCTGCTTGTGCGAGGAAATTATTAAATAATGAAAAAATTTAATATAAAAATCAATAAACAAAAATGTAAAGGATGCAAACTCTGTGTTGTTTTTTGCCCAAAGCATATTATTGTAATGAGTAAAAGGCTAAACAGCAAAGGTGTGCATTTTTCAGAAGTAAAAGAATCAGATGCGTGTAGTGGATGCGCAAACTGTGCTATTGTATGCCCTGAATGCGCAATAGAAATTACACAGGAAGAGATATGAAGAGACGACAGAAAACAGAAAACAGAAGACAGAAAACTGTTTTGATGACAGGTAATGATGCAATCGCTGAAGCAGCTGTTGCTGCAGGGTGTGATTTTTATGCTGGTTATCCCATAACGCCACAAAACGAATTAATCGCACATATGTCTAAAAGGATGGTTGAAGAAAATAGAGTATTTATACAATCAGAAAGTGAACTGGCTGCTATAAATATGGTATTCGGCGCATCAGTAGCCGGTGCAAGGGCAATGACATCTTCTTCAAGCCCAGGCATAAGTCTGAAACAAGAAGGAATATCCTATCTTGTGGGCTGTGAGTTGCCCGCGGTTATTGTGAATATTATGCGAGGCGGGCCCGGCCTTGGTAATATAGCGCCTGCTCAATCTGATTATTTTCAAGCAACCCGAGGCGGTGGCCATGGTGATTACCGCACTATTGCCTTAGCGCCATCTTCTGTAGAAGAAGCAGCCAAACTAACCAGGCTTGCGTTTGATCTTGCCGATGAATACAGGGGCCCGGTTTTAATTATCGGAGACGGTATCTTGGGGCAAATGATGGAGCCTGTTCAGTCCTCAGTCCTTAGTCCTCAGCCCTCAATTAAAAGAATAAAAAAACCATGGGCACTTACTGGCGCAAAGAATCGTAAACCAAATATAATACGTTCATTATATTTAAAACCAGGCTCTTTAGAAGAATTTAATAATAAACTACAAAAAAAATACGAAGAAATTAAGAAAAAACATACAATGCTTGAGAAAGTTTTATGCGATGATGCTGAGTTAGTTATAGTGGCATATGGTACAAGTAGCCGCATTGGGAAAGCAGCCGTGCAGAGTTTACGAGGAGTTAAAAAGAAAGCAGGCTTGATAAGGCCCATAACGCTTTGGCCGTTCCCGGAAGAGGCGATAAAACATGCAGCAAAAAAAGCAAAAGCATTTTTAGTAGTTGAAATGAGTAGCGGACAAATGGTAGAGGACGTGCAATTAGCTGTAGGAGGAAAGTGCCCTGTACATTTTTATGGACGTCCTGGTGGCGGTGTACCAACTCCTGAGGAAATTGAAAAACAAGCTTTGAAATTATTATGAAAAAGATATTTGAAAAACCCAAGAGCCTGCGTGGTGTATCAACACATTATTGCCCAGGATGCGGCCATGGAGTAGTTCATCGATTAGTTTGTGAAGTAATAGATGAGCTTGCTATAAGAGAAAAAACAATTGGTATTGCGCCTGTTGGGTGCGCGGTCTTAGCATATGATTATTGGGATTTTGATGTAACAGAAGCAGCTCACGGCAGGCCGCCGGCAGTTGCTACAGGAATAAAAAGAATGTTACCTGATAAGATAGTATTTACCTACCAAGGTGATGGAGACTTAGCTGCCATAGGTACCTCTGAGATTATCCATACAGCAAACAGAGGAGAGAACATTACAGTTATATTTGTAAATAATGGAATATATGGCATGACAGGCGGGCAAATGGCACCTACCACATTACTAAAACAAAAAACAAAGACCACACCATTTGGCAGGGATAAAGTACGTGATGGGCAGCCATTAAAAATATCAGAAATGATTTCTACGCTTGACGCGGTTGCTTACATAGAACGCGTAGCTGTGCATAAACCAGGCAATATAAGGGCAGCAAAAAGAGCAATAAAAAAAGCATTTTCAAATCAGATTGACAAAAAAGGATTTTCTATGGTTGAGATTGTTGCCATGTGTCCTGTAGGTTGGGGCACATCTTGTGAAGGCGCCATTAGACGGATTGATGAAGAGGTGCTTAAGCAATATCCTTTAGGAGTGCTTAAGGGATGAAAACTATAAAAATCATATGTGCAGGTTTTGGCGGCCAAGGCATAATGACGCTTGGTAAGATGCTAACAGCATTAGGAGCAAGTAGCGATACAAATGTGACATGGATGCCATCTTATGGCGCAGAAGTGCGCGGCGGCACAGCACATTCTATGGTTATAATAAGTAACGAGGAAATCCCTTCCCCGATTGTTAGTGAAGCGGATATATGTGTAGTTATGAACAAACCATCATTTGATAAATTCCAGCCAAGAGTCAAACAAGGCGGCATGATTATTTTAAATTCATCTTTAATAGAAGACCCGGCTGGGAGAAAAGACATAAAGATTATAAAAGTTCCGGCAACCCAGACAGCATATTCATTAGGTAACATAAAAGCCGCGAATGTGGTTATTCTTGGAGCAATAGTTTCAACAACAAAAATTGCATCTAAGGCTAAAGCACTGACTTTATTAGAAGAATTCTTTAGCAAAAAAAAGGATTTGCTTGAGTTAAACAAAAAGGCATTTTTATCAGGCTTTGAAGGGCAAAAATGAGTAATGAAAAACAGATAATAGTTCGTCCTTCGACAAGCTCCCCTCGACCTTGCTCGGGACAGGCAGGACTTCACTCACGTGATGCAAATCAGATATGTGTTCGTTTTGCGCCATCTCCGACGGGATTTTTGCATATTGGAAGCGCGCGTACAGCTCTTTTTAATTGGCTTTACGCAAAGAATCAAAATGGAAAATTTCTTATTCGCATAGAAGACACTGATAAAGAACGCTCAAAAAAAGAATATGTAGATGAAATCTTAGAGAGTTTAAAATGGCTTGGTATGGCCCCTGATGAAGAGCCATGCCATCAATCAAACAGGACAGCCATTTATGAAAAATATTCAAAACAACTAATAGGCGAAGGGAAAGCTTATTACGAAGAAACAGAAAAAGGCAAAGCTGTAAGATTCAAGAACTTAAAAGAAAAAATTATATTTAGCGATGCTGTAAAAGGAAAAATAGAATTTGACACAAACATATTTGATGATCTGGTATTAATGAAATCAGATGGCAGCCCTACATATAATTTTGCATGTGTTATTGATGATATAGATATGAAAATTACCCATGTTATAAGAGGTGAGGATCATATATCAAATACCCCAAAGCAGATTATGCTTTATAATGCTCTTAATAGTAAGCCGCCTAAATTTGTGCACATACCATTGATTTTAGGCGAAGATAGATCGCGTATGTCAAAACGTCATGGCGCAACCGCCATTGCCCAATATAGAGAAAAAGGATACTTGCCAGAGGCGATAGTAAATTTCTTAGCTCTTATGGGTTGGTCGCCAAAAGATGACAGAGAAAAACTATCTACACAGCAGATAATAAAGATTTTTTCTTTAAAATCCATAAAAACCACAGCAGCGGTTTTTGATATAAAGAAACTTAATTGGTTAAATGCTGAATATATAAAATCTTATTCCCCAAAAAACTTAGCAGATTTTCTTGCGCCACTTTTAATAAAGCACAGGCTGTTAAAAGAGGATTATGATAAGGACTGGCTTGCTAAAGCAGCTGGTATATATTCAACCCGCATTAGCAATGTAGATGATTTTATAACAAAAACAGAGTTTCTTTTTAGCGATACAATAAACTATGATTCAGAAGCAATTAAAGAGCACATCAACAAAGACACACTTTCTTATATAGAAAAATATAGAGAAAAAATAGAGGCAATACCCAGTTTTGACGATAAGGCACTTGAGAAAGCAGCACGAGAACTAGCCGATGAGCTCGGTATTCATTGGTCCAAATTAATACACCCTGTTAGGGTAGCGGTAACTGGTTCTGTGGCTTCTCCTGGCATATTTGAAGTGCTGGTACTCTTGGGGAAAGAGAAAGTACTTAAAAGTCTTAAAGATATAGGAAATTATGGAAACACAAAAAAGGCCACCTAATTTTATAACTGATATTATAAATGCGGACATAGAGGCAAATAAGCACAAGAAAAGAGTTCACACTCGTTTCCCGCCTGAGCCAAATGGTTATCTTCACATAGGCCACACCAAATCCATATGCCTTAATTTTGATATTGCTAAACAATACAAAGGTAATTGTAATCTGCGCTTTGATGACACAAATCCGGAAACCGAAGAAACCGAATATGTAAAATCAATTAAGGAAGACATAAAATGGCTTGGGTTTAAATGGAGCGGATGTGAATATTATGCATCTGACTATTTTCAAAAATTATATGATTATGCCCTCAAGCTTATTAAAAAAGATAAAGCATATGTATGTGATCTTTCTTTTGAGGAATTTAAAGAATACCGCGGCACAATAACCTCACCTGGGAAATCAAGTCCCCACAGAGACCGCAGCACAGAGGAAAATTTAGATCTATTTAAGCGCATGAAAGACGGAGAATTCCCAGATGGCTCTCGTGTATTGCGCGGGAAAATAGATATGCAATCTCTCAACATGCTAATGCGCGACCCTGCCCTTTTCCGCATTAAAAAGGCACATCATCACAGGACAGCTGATAAATGGTGCGTTTATCCTATGTATGATTTTGCGCATTGCCTTTGTGATTCAATAGAAGGTATTACGCATTCTATCTGCACGCTGGAGTTTGAAAACAATCGCCCTTTATATGATTGGATATTAGATCAATTAGAAGTTCATCACCCTCAGCAAATTGAGTTTGCACGCCTTAATTTAAGCCATACTATTTTAAGTAAACGAAAACTCAAAGAATTAGTAACCGATGGCAGTATAAGTGGCTGGGATGACCCACGCATGCCTACAATATCAGGCCTTAGAAGGCGTGGTTATACACCAGAATCGATACGCAAATTTTGTGATCAAATAGGTGTGGCTAAGATGAATAGCATTGTGGATATGGTAGTGCTTGAAAATAGTGTGCGTGAAGAATTAAATAAAACCGCCCCGCGTGTTATGGTAGTGTTGCGCCCACTTAAGGTTGTAATCACAAATTATCCAGAGGGTAAAACAGAAAAACTTAAGGCTATTAATAACCCTGAGAATCCCAAAGCAGGCACAAGAAAAGTTCCCTTCTCGCGTGTTCTATACATAGAAAGAGAAGATTTTATGGAAGAGCCGCCTAAAAAATTCTTCCGCCTTGCTCCTGGACGAGAAGTGCGCCTTCGCTACGCGTATTTCATTAAGTGTGAAAAAGTTATTAAGGATGAAAAAACAAAGGAAGTAACTGAGCTACACTGCACATACGATCCTGCAACAAGAGGCGGAGATAACCCCCCTGATGGACGTAAAGTAAAAGCAACATTACATTGGGTTTCTGCTCAACATGCATTTAAAACAGAACCTCGTTTATATGATCATTTATTTTTAAAACGTGATCCAAATGAAACAGAAGAAGGTAAAGATTATAAATCAAATCTTAACCCCAAATCATTGGAAATTTTAAAGACTGCTATGGCAGAACCAAGCTTAAAAAACGCAAAACCAGGTAAGCGATTTCAGTTTGAAAGGCAAGGATATTTCTGCGCAGATGCACTGGATTCGGCAAAAGGAGCCCCTGTATTTAACCGAATAGTGACTTTGCGAGATACCTGGGCCAAAATAGCAAAGTTGCGCTAAAATAGCATTGGGATATGGTGTAACGGTAACACGACCGGCTCTGGATCGGTTGTTCTTGGTTCGAATCCAAGTATCCCAACCAAATTTGCGAAAGCAAATTTGATCCTGAGGAACATTTAGAGA
>Ga0075116_10000303_pt1 | contig 23108 bp, 20 predicted proteins | sample AntAceMetag02UKC_FD_69786 | JGI IMG/M metagenome (GOLD analysis project Ga0075116, IMG submission 69786) | Saline lake microbial communities from Ace Lake, Antarctica- Antarctic Ace Lake Metagenome 02UKC | ecosystem: Environmental > Aquatic > Non-marine Saline and Alkaline > Saline | place...
ACCTCTATTGGCTGCGCCCTTAATATATCTTCCTCGCCGATCGCGCCTATTATTGTTCTCTCGACACCGCGTGATATCATGGGCTTCAAGCCCAGTTTCTTAAGCTTTGTTGTAACGTGCTTTATCTGTTTTTCAGTAGCACTTTGTTTAAACACTATAATCATTCTTTACTCTCCTAACTTTATATAATAATCTCTTTAAGCGCTTCTATAAACCTTCTGTTCTCCCGCATAGTCCCAATTGTTACTCTGACTAACTTGCTCAAACCATATGGCCTCATATCTCTTAGAATAATACCCTTGGGCAGAAGTCTGGAAAAAATCTTTGTGCTACTCATGCCCTTGCATGAAAAAAGTATGAAATTCGCCGGTGTCTCTACTATATCGCAACCTATATCTTTCAAGTTTTTAATCAGAAACTTCTTGCCCTGTGTTGTTAGGGCCTTTGTCTTTGCCATATGGTTAGTATCATCCAGCGCAGCCGATGCCGCTACCTGTGCTAACATATTTACATTAAAAGGCTGCGAAGCCATCTCCATCCAGGATGCTATCTGCTTATTTGCTAAAGCATAACCTACCCTTAAACCCGCGAGGCCATATGCCTTTGAAAAAGTTCTGAGGATAATTACATTCTTACTTTTTACGTGTATTATAGTATCCGCGTAATCGTTTGACGAAATAAGCCCTCTATACGCTTCATCGAGTACAACTATTATATGCTTAGGACACTTCTTCAAAAATACATTTAATTCTTTTTTGCTCAAGTACGCGCCTGTCGGATTATCAGGATTGCCTAGGAATATAATCTTTGTATTTTTATTTATAGCAGACAGAATAGCACCTGTATCGTATCTAAACACTGACACACCTGCTAAAATAGCCTTCTTTTTAACGGGAATCTCTACTACTTTCGCTCCCCTTGTCTTTGTAATTATCTCATACTCCAGAAAAGCGGGCCTTGATATAATAACCTCATTTTTCTCATCCAAAAAAGCCTTTGTTATAATATCAATGATCTCATCCGAGCCATTACCCATAACTATATTCTCGCTGGACAAACCTAGTTTTTTAGCAAGCTTTCTTTTAAGGTAGAAACACCCTCCGTCAGGGTAGCGGTTGATATTCTTTAATTCCTTTTTTACAGCTGCCATCGCCTTGGGGGAAGGGCCTATCGGATTTTCATTGGACGCAAGCTTTATTATATCCTTTAACGGAATATTAAACTCGCGCTGTAATTCCTCAATAGGCTTACCCGGCTGGTAAGGGGTTAATATGCTTATGTTTTTTCGTGGTAATATCTTTTTCATCACTTAGTCCTGAAACTGCTTACAAGTTAGTTTCAAAGTTATTGCGCTTCCGGATATGAACCCAAAACCTTTAGAAAGCTACAATTCTTCTTAAGCTGCTGCAATGCTCTCTCTACTCTCTTATCAGCGATATGGCCCTGCATATCAACAAAAAAGTAATATCGCCATGCCTTCTTTTTTGATGGCCTTGATTCTATCTTTGTAAGATTTATGCCATTCTTCTTAAATGGAACAAGCGCATTGTGTAAGGCGCCTGATTTATCCTTCATCGAAAAAAGTACTGATGTCTTATCTCTGCCTGTACGCTTCTCATCTTGTTTACCGATTATAAGCAAGCGCGTTATATTGTGCGATGAATCCTCAATAGAACGGGCCAATATATTCAATCCATATCTCTCCGCAGCTAGATTACTAGCGATAGCTGCGCGATTCATCCCCGAAGTAGTAAGCATAGCAGCTACAGTAGTGCTGGCTACAGGCACTAACTTTGCCTTGGGCATATTTTTCTCAAGCCAATTTCTGCATTGCGCCAAGACCTGCTGATGAGAATATATAGTTTTTATTGAAGACATCTCTTTCAACTTACTGACAACATTATGTTGTATAGGCAGGTACTCTTCAGAGCATATTTTAAGATCAGAATCAACAAACATATCAAGAGTATGGTTTACAGCACCCTCTGTGGAGTTCTCAATAGGCACAACTCCATAACTTGCTCTATTGCGCTCAACCTCTATAAATACATCCGTTATGCTGTCACATTCAAGGTATTTTAATGAATGTCCGAATTTTTTAAGCGCCCCAATGTGCGTAAAGGTAGCTTCCGGCCCAAGATAAGCTATCCTTAAAGGATTTTGAAGAGCTAAAGAACCAGACATTATCTCCCTATACACAGCTTTTATAGACTCGTCAAGCATAGGACCTTTGTTAGCCTTTATAGCCTTCTTATAAACATCTGATTCCCGTACAGGGGAGAATGCTGGGCTTGCGCTCTTTGATTTTATCCTGCCGATATCAATGCTCAATTGTGCACGGTCATTAAGGTATTTTAAGATTTCGCTATCAATCTTGTCTATCTTGTTCCGCAGTGTCTTTAGTTTTTTCATTCTCCTTGACCTCCGTTTCTGTTGAGGCGTAATCTTTATCCGATAATATTAGGTTTGCTGACGCAGCCTTCTTAAACTCCAGATCAGCAGCCTTAAATTCTGACAGTACAGGTAGCTCCTCGATAGAATTCAATCCAAAATATTGCAAAAATAACGGGGTAGTCCCATAAAGAAAGGGTTTTCCCACAACATCCTTTTTACCTACTATCTTAATAAAACCTTTTTGCTGTAAACTGCTAACAACGCCGTCAACACTGACTCCCCGAACAAACTCTATATCAGCCTTTGTAACAGGTTGCCGATATGCTACTATAGCGATCGTTTCCAGGCTAGGGCCTGTAAGATAATTGCTCTGCTTAATATTGTATAATTTTTTCAGCCATCTACCATAAACAGGGCTTGTTACAAACTGAAATCCGCCTGCTACTTCAGTAATATCAAAACTTCTCTGACTATCTGAATATTCCTGCTTCAGCTCATTAACAAGCTTCCTGATAACCCTAGTATCAACATCGCCTATTATATCTTTTATCTGACGTGCTGCCAAGGGCTTATCACTTGCGAATATGAGCGCCTCTACAACCCTCTTTAAGGACTCTTCATCTTGCTCTGTAGGGTGAGCATCAGTCTTCTTGAGGCTGGTCGTCTCCTGCACCGGTTCCTGCTGATGGGGCTGTTCTTCCATCTGCTGCGTCTTGTCCTTTAAGATCTGAACCTGTGCTTGGTTTGAGCTCTGAGACTCTACTTTCGGCTTGCCCTGATCCTTTTTCTGACTGCTCTGGTCTAAATTGTTCTGTTCCGGCATCTTTTACCTCTTCTATCTTTGGTGGCACAATTCTCTCTGAATTTCTGATTATCTTAATATCGCTGAAGACCTTATCCTGCTTTACAAGTACCTCCTTCATCCTTATCAGCTCAAGCAACGCAAGAAATGTCGCTATAATATCGATTTTATTCCTTACCTTGCCAAAAAGCTCTAAAAAATATATAACCGGTTTTTTTACGAGAATATGAAATATCTCATGTATCTTTTCTGATACAGTCACCTCATCCTTTACAACTTCATAAAACTTGTTTTTAGGCACTTCTTTTAGAACCTTTGAGAACGCGGATAGCAGATCAAATATACTAGCCTCAAAATAAAGCTCGTCTTCTCCAACGCTATTCTCTATAGGCTGCCTTGTAGCGGGTCTTGAAAAGACCTCCTTTTGCTCTGCCTCTCGAGCCTTCAGCTGCTCTGCCGCTTCCTTAAACTTCCTGTATTCAAGCAGCTTCTTCACAAGCTCATCGCGAGGATCCTCCTCAGGCTTCTCTTCCTCTGTCTCATCCTGCGGAAGAAGCATCTTGCTCTTTATATGCATAAGTGTTGCTGCCATTACTAAGAACTCGCCAGCTATATCAAGATCGAGCATGCGCATCAGTTCCATATACTGCAGATACTGCTCTGTTATCTTGGCTATAGGGATGTCTCCTATATTAAACTCATCTCTTTTTATGAGATAGAGCAAAAGATCCAATGGTCCTTCAAAAATCTCCAGATTGACCTTATATGTCATCCTATTCTCATAGCCTTATAAACCTCATCCATTGTTGAACTGGTAATCTGAGACGACTTCTGCATACCTTGTTTTAAGATATCTTCTAAGTATGTCTTATCTTTCAGCAAAGAAGCGCGCTTCTGCTTGTAAGGCAAGAGATATTCGATAACCCTGTCCGCAAGACGCTTCTTGCACTCTATGCATCCTAACTCAGCACTCCTGCACCACTTATCCGCATCCTGAACTAAATCCTTGGCAAATATCTTGTAATAACTGAACACATTACAAACATCCGGATGTCCTTTATCTGTAAGCCTTATACGCTTAGGGTCAGTAATCATAGAAGATATCTTTTTTCTTATCACGTCTTCTGAATCGCCAAGCGCTATGAAATTACCATAACTCTTGCTCATCTTGCGATTATCTGTTCCTAAAAGTTTTGGAACATCGGTTAAAAGTGCCTCAGGCTCGGGAAATATCTGCTTGTGCATATTATTAAAGCAACGTGCTATCTCACGCGTCAGCTCAAGATGTACCATCTGATCTACCCCAATAGGGACAGCAGATGCTTTATAGGCCAGAATATCTGCTGCCTGTAATACGGGATAACCTAAAAAACCATATGTTGTAAGGTCACGTGTCTTTACCTCTCTTAATTGCTCCTTATATGTTGGGCATCTCTCAAGCCATGAAAGGGGCACCATATCTGATAAGACCATAAATAACTCTATGTGCTCTTTGACATGTGATTGAATGAAAATAGTTGATTTCTTTGGATCAATACCAGCTGCAAGCCAGTCCGCTACCATTTCCATTATATATGCCTTCATCGAACCTGGGTCCTTATATTCACTCATCAATGCATGCCAGTCAGCTACCATATAATAACATTCGTAACTATCCTGCAGGCTCTTCCAATTAGTCAGCGCCCCCAAGAGATGACCCAGATGCATAGGGCCTGTAGGCCGCATACCACTTAATAGACGTTTTTTCATATCTCGATTTTTGGTTTTAGGTGTTAGATGTTCAGTAATTTTCTATTGCGCAGAAGATTTTAACGAAATACGCAATACCATATACCTGCCTGCCGGCAGGCACAATACTAGATTATAGCTTTCTTGCAGTCTTTTCTATCTCAAAGCAATCTATTACATCGTTGATTTTTACGCTGTTAAAGCCTTCCAGTTTAACGCCGCATTCAAACCCTTCTGCCACTTCTTTTACATCCTCTTTAAAGCGTTTTAAAGAGGCGATCTTTCCTTTATATATTACTTCACCATCCCTTATTAAACGACAATTCATATTCCTTAAGACCTTACCTTTTTGAATAATAGAGCCTGCGACAATACCTGATTTTGAGAGCTTCAATACTGCTTTTACCAGGATTCGAGCGCAAAATACCTCTTTTACATCCGGCTCAAGTAAGCCTTCCATTGCCGCTCTTATATCGGAAACCGCTTCATATATAATATTGTAAAGTCGTATATCAACATGCTCTGCCTTGCCTGCTCTTTCTCCCTCAGGGGTCTTGCGCACATGAAAACCTATTACAATCGCATTGGACGCAGCCGCAAGTAATATATCAGATTCATTAATATCACCTACACCCTTATGTATTACATTCAAACCCATGCTCTTTGTACCGAGCTTAATCAGAGAATCAGCTATAGCCTCCAACGACCCCCTAACATCAGCCTTCAAGATAACCTTTAACTCTGTTATCTTGCCCTTTTTCATCTCTGAATAGAGATCTTCAAGAGTAATCCTCTGCACTACAGAGGCGTCTTCTTCTTTGCGTTTCTGCAAGCGTGTTGAACATATCTCTTTTGCCTTCTTTTCATCGGAGACAACCATAAATAATTCACCTGCTTGTGGCACCCCATTTAGTCCTAGTATTTCAACGGGTTTTGATGGCGGGGCATCCTTTATACGGTGTATCTTATCATCCAAAAGCGCGCGTACCTTTCCATAGTGAGGTCCGACAACCACTATATCTCCTTGACGCAACGTACCGTTTTGCACAAGCATTGTTGCTATCGGCCCACCACCCTTTGAGATCTTTGCTTCAACTACTACACCCTTTGCGGGTTTGCTAGGATTCGCCTTTAATTCGAGCATTTCTGACTCAAGGATTATCATCTCAAGAAGATGGTCTACCCCTTGCCCTGTCTTTGCTGAAACATCCGCTGTAATAGTCTTACCGCCCCAATCCTCTGGGAGAAGGTCTATTTCAGCAAGCTGTTTCTTTACTCTATCAATATCAACATCCGGCTTGTCTATTTTATTTATCGCGACAATAATTGGTACATCAGCAGCCCGCGAATGGTCGATAGCCTCAATAGTCTGTGGCATAAGGCCATCATCAGCAGCAACGACAAGAACAACTATATCTGTAGCGCTTGCCCCTCTTGCTCTCATAGCAGTAAAGGCTTCATGACCAGGAGTATCAAGAAAACTAATACTTCCCTTGCTAAGAATAACTTCGTAAGCGCCAATGTGCTGGGTAATGCCTCCCATCTCCTGATCTGTTACTTTCGTTTTTCTTATATAATCCAAAAGTGATGTCTTTCCATGATCAACATGGCCCATAAAAGTTACTACTGGTGGGCGCGGGCTTAAAGCCTTGTCATCTTTGTCTTCCTCGAAATATATGGATAGGGACTCTTCTTCTACAGTCGGTAATTTCTCAAGCTGATAGCTAAACTTTTCAGCGATAACCTTAGCGTCATCTTCGCCGATTAACTGATTTATATTAGCGAAAACTTTTATAGCCATCAACTCTTTTATAACAAGGCTTGCGCCAATAGCCATTTTTTGTGCCAGATCTTTAACAATAATCGGGAATTTAACCTCTAAAATCTTGAGGCCTGCTTTAGGCTCAGCCTTCTCCGAGATAGGCTTCTCTACTTCAAGAGACTTTATAGCCGCCTCTGCCTTTTTGACAAGGACAGGTTCTGCATTAATCTCCTTGGCGGGTTCTGCAACCTTCTGCCTGCGTCTTACAGGTTTTTCTTCAACCGCTTTCTTTACTGCAGGCTTTTTTGCCGTGGTTTTTTTTGCAATGGCTGTTTTTTTAGTAACCGCTGTTTTTGTCTTCGAAGCCTGCGTCTTTTTCCCCGTTGTCGGCTTATCCGCTGCAGGCTTTGATTTTTTAGCTGAAGCGCCTTGTTTTATCTTCTCTATATTCAAGGAAGGCTTCTTTTTCGCAAGCGCCTTTAGTATCTTATCAAGTTCTGCAATCGACAATGATGCCTGGGCAGACTTGGCGGTTATGCCAAGTTTAATAATCTGTATAAGCAATACCTTTGACGGCATCTTTATCTTTTTTGCAAGTTCTGATATTTTCAAAGACTCCTCCTTATTCCATAAAATCTTTAGCGGACTCTAAAATCTTTTCCGCGGTCTTTTTGCCAATTCCCTTAATGTCAATTAAATCCTCAAGTTTAGCATTTGCGATATCCTCTATCTCCTTAAAGCCCGCTTTATTAAGGAGGCCTTCTGCTTTTGCGCCCACACCAGGTAAATCAGATATAGATAGCTCTGATTCTTCTTTTGCCTTCTTCTTGTCATCTGCGTCAGAATTACTTCTAATATCAATCTCGAAACCTACGAGTTTTGAAGCAAGTTTTACGTTTTGCCCATGCCTACCGATAGCTAACGAAAGTTGATCATCCTCGACTATAACCTCTGCCTTCTTCTGGTCACTATCGATCTTAATGTGAGCGATCTCAGCAGGTGAAAGCGCTCCTTTTATGTATTCCTGAATATCGTCACTGTAACGAACTATATCTATCTTTTCCCCCTGGAGTTCGCCTACAATATTTTTTACGCGCTGTCCCCTCATACCAACACAAGCACCGACAGAATCTACCTTCCCATCCTTTGACAAAACCGCTATCTTAGTACGATCTCCCGGTTCTCGCGCTATTGCTTTTATCTCTACGATACCATCGCCTATTTCAGGTATCTCAAGCTCAAAGAGTTTCTTAACCATGCCAACATCTTTACGCGAAAGCAATATGCATGAGCCCTTAGGCGTTCTCTCTACGTCTACAACAAACGCTTTTATCCGTTCGCCCTGCTTGTAACGCTCCCGGGGAAGCAACTCGGATCTTGGTAATAACGCCTCCGCCTTTCCAAGATCTACAATAATATTACCTTTATCAAAACGGTGAACACCACCTGTAACAATAGTGCCTTTCCTGGTATGAAACTCCGCAAAGATAACATCCCTCTCAGCTTCACGTATCTTTTGAATAATTACCTGCTTTGCGGTTTGTGCCGCAATTCTACCAAACTCCGCTGACTTGATCTCTTTTTCGCCAGCAAAAACCTTTATAGCGCCAGTCTCCGTATCCATCTTAACATTTATTTCGTCTTCGTCGCCTTGGCCTATAACCTTACGTGCCGCGCTGACTAAAGCACTCTCAACCGCGTCTATAAGGATCTCTTTACTGATCCCCTTCTCCCTCTCAATATGCTCTAACACTGATAGTAGTTCACCATTCATTATATTACTCCTGTTGTATTATTCTATATTTCGTAAGTTAAAAGTATCGAGAATTAAGTTGTAAATATTAAGTATTAAGCATGCAATCTAAATTTAGATTTCAAATAACTTGTAATCTAATACCTAATACTTAACGCTTTGTATCTTTACCTTTTCCTTTACCTCTACCTAGTATCCAATACCTAGACACGAAGAAGTGCCTTATCTATTAAAGCATAACTTATTATATGCCGACTATTATTTGAAGCTAGTATGCTTACAATATCTTCGTCTGCGCGTTCTATCTTGCCACTAATGAGGCTCTGACCATCTACAGGCTCAGAAAGCCAGACATCTACAATCTTTCCCTCTAATCTCTTAAAATCTCTTGCCGCTTTAAAAGGCTTGTCAATTCCCGGTGATGAAACCTCAATAAAAAATCTACCGGATATAAGCTCCTTACCCTCTAGATGCCTTCTCAGCCTCTTGTTAAGCCTTGTACACTCACCTACTGTAATGCCGCCTGACTTATCCACCAATAAGCTGAGTGTAGAGATCTCGCCTACTTTCTTAAGCGAAATATCAACAGTATCTACACCCATTTCACTTATTATGGGTTGAATATCAAGTTTAAGCTCTATTAATCTATTATTGACCTGCATGGAATAAAAAAGCGGGTAAACATACGTCAACCCACTTGCATTCTCCTTTCACTCCATAATAAATTTGTTAGGAGATTATATAATATATACACTAATATTGTCAAGCACTTTTTAGCTTATTAAAGCTTGAAACTGTTTCCAAACACTTAGACTAGTTCATTAATCGTAGATAATAATTCACTCAGGGGATATTCGGTTCTTTCCCCTGTCTTGCGGATCTTGATCTCTGCGACTGATTTCTGGATAGATTTTGAACCTATCACAACCTGCAATGGTATCCCTATAAGGTCAGCATCTTTAAATTTTATGCCGGGGCTGATGTCTCTGTCATCGAAAAGCACTTCCACGCCATCATGCAAGAGCTGCTTATACAGTTTTTCAGACTCACTTATTACTTTCTCGTCATTTATATTTAGCGCTATGATCAATACTCTGTACGGCGCTATATTTACCGGCCATATAATACCGTCTTTATCATTACTCTGCTCAATGGCTGCCGCAATTATCCTATTGACGCCTATACCATAACAGCCCATAATCAGGGGCTTCTCTTTTCCATCAGAATCCAGAAATCTTGCTTTCATGCTATCGGAGTATTTTGTGCCGAGTTTAAATACATGCCCTATCTCTATAGCCTTCTTTAAGCTTACAGGCTTATCGCATTTTGAGCAGAGATCCCCTTCTATGATATAACGTATATCAAATGTCTTTTTAATATCAAAATCGCGGCCGGGGATAACATTTAAGAGATGCTTATCCTTCTTATTGGCACCGGTAACACCGCTGGTAATAGTCTTAATAGCATGATCCGCGATAATATCCAGGCCTTTAAGCCCATACGGACCGGAAAAGCCCAAAGGCCCGCCCGTAACCTTAAGTATCGTATTCTCATCAGCTAAAGCAAGTCTTTTTGCGCCTGAAGCAGCAGCCAGTTTCGTCTCGTTTACTTCATGGTCACCTCTTACCAGGACTGCTACGGGATTTTCATCTGCAATATATATAAGAGTTTTTATTATAGATTTTGGTTCACACTTCAGAAACTCTGATACCATTTCAATCGTTGTAATATCGGGAGTATCTACCTCTTTTATATTCGCTGTTCGGTGTTCAGTGTTAGGTATTAGGTCAACTGCAGTAATACACGCAACCTTTGCGAGGCTACTCTTGTAGCCACAGCCGGAACAGACCGCGACTATATCTTCACCACTCTCAGATAGAACCATAAATTCAGCAGATTCGCTGCCGCCTATAAAACCTGTATCCGCTTCTACTAAAATTACATCAAGTCCGCAGGATGCAAAGATACGCTTATAACAGTCTAGCATTGTCTTATAGCTCTCATCGAGTCCCGCGACAGTAGAGTCAAAACTATATGCATCTTTCATGATAAATTCTTTGCTGCGTATAACGCCGAAGCGAGGGCGAGGCTCATCTCTTAATTTTGTCTGTATCTGATATACTATTTTAGGCATATCTTTATATGAACGCATATGATTTCTCGCTATATCCGTAACAACTTCTTCGTGTGTAGGAGCTATAACCATCTCTCTACCTGTACGATCATTAAATTTAACAAGCTCATCCCCTATAATATCGTATCTGCCTGTCTCATGCCACAACTCGGCAGGTTGCAACGCAGGCATGAGCATCTCAAGCGCACCTGCCTTGTCCATCTCGTTACGTATAATAGCTTCAACTCTTTTAAGAACCCTGACTCCAAGAGGAAGATAGGAATACGCCCCTGCCGTAAGTTTGCGCACAAGACCGGCACGCACCATAAGCTTATGGCTTATAGCCTCTGCATCAGCAGGATTCTCTTTTACTGTGGGTATAAAAGCCTTTGAATATCTCATTATCTTACCTCTATGGTAACTTATGATGTTGAATTCTATGTTCTACATGGTAAATATTAGTTACTTGCTGGTTACTAGCTTTAGCAACTCATTAACCGCGTCTTTTACTTTTATCTTTCTGATAACCTTGCCCTTCTTAAATAGCATACCAGATTCTTTTCCAAAAGCAATACCAATATCCGATTCTTTAGCTTCACCAGGACCATTAACTTCACATCCCATTATTGCTATCTGCAATTTCTTATCAGGCATACAATGCGGATTTTTACGCGCGAGCTTTTTCTTAAACTCTCTGACCATCTTTATCAGATCAACCTGACAACGACCACAGGTAGGGCATGATATGACATCGTGCTTAAAATACCTTTTTCCTAATGCCTGTAAAATTTCTTTGCCGATAAAGACTTCTTCAATAGGATCACCTGTCAATGAAACCCTTATAGTATCACCTATCCCCTCAGATAATAATGCACCTATGCCGATAGCTGATTTTATTAACGCCTCGGTCCCCTCCCCTGTCGCGGTAACTCCGAGATGAAGAGGGTATCGGCAAAGCAAAGACATTTTCCTGTATGCGGCAATAGTAGTAGCAACGTCTGAGGCCTTTAGAGAGATCATGATATCGTAAAATCGTTCTTTCTCAAAAAGCTTAATATATTTTAATGCGGCCTTAACCATATTATCGGCAATCGGCTTTGAATTTTTACATTTTGGCAAGGAACCGGAATTGACTCCGATCCTCACTGGTATTTTTTTAAATTTACATTCCGTGATTATACGCTTTACTTGGATTGCGTTATATATATTCCCGGGATTTAACCGTATACCATCTACACCAGATTTTATCGCTAAAAGCGCGAGCCTATAATCAAAGTGTATGTCCGCTTCAATGGGGATTCTTGCCTTACTCTTAATCCTGGCAAGCGCCTTAGCTGAATCAGCATCTCTTACAGCTATTCTTACAATCTCACAACCTGATTTCTCCAATACACTTATCTGCTTTACAGTAGCAGCGACATCTCTTGTATCAGTATTTGTCATCGACTGTATGGAAATAGGCGCATCATTACCAATCTTGATATCGCCTAACCTTATCTGCCTAGTCTTTCTTATCATCGCTTAAGAACCCATAAGGATATATCATTCCATGTAACTAACAAAAAGAAAGCTATTATCAGTATAACAGCTACATACTGGATAATCTCCTGAACCTTTACGCTAAGAGGGCGCCTTCTTATCTTTTCAATACCAAGAAAAAATATATGTCCGCCATCAAGAACAGGAAATGGCAGGAGATTAAATATAGCAAGTGCGAGATTAATATGTGCAACAAGGTAAATAAGGTAGACGAGCCCTACCTTTATCGCTTTTCCCAAAATAACAGCTATGCCCACAGGTCCTGTGGCAGAACCTTTAAGCGCTATTTTCCCTATTATAAGATACCACATAAACTTATACGTTAGAGCAGCATTCGTAAATGTCTGGCGAGCGCCTGCAAGTAAGTGCTTAACAGGCCCGCCTTCTAGCAGTACTACATCTCCAAAATAACCGATACCTATCTTTGGCTTTCTTATCTTTCTGCCGAACATCCCCTTTGATTCCAGCATTTCCGGTACGATTGTTATCTCAGAAACTACTCCATTTCTGTCTATCGCCATCTTCAATGGCCTGGCACTGTAATCTTTTGATACAAGATCAAGTACCTGATACCAATATTTTACCTCTTTGTCATCAATAGAAACTATCTTATCACCTGTCTCCATACCAGATTTGTATGCCGGCATATCCTTTACAACCGCACCTATTCTCGAAGTAGGCACGATAAAAGAGAATATCAGAAAAGCAAAGATAAAGTTTACCGCAACACCTGCGAATAATATCCAGAATCTCCTACCCGGAGGTTGGCCAAAAAATTCCTGCCTATTAGTTGATGGCTTATCCGTTAGATCATCCCCTGCCATCTTGACATAACCACCAAATGGGATAAGGCATATTGCGTACTCTGTATCACCTATCTTTTTTGATAGCAATACCTTGCCAAGACCCAAAGCAAATCTCTCTACTTTAACACCCATATAGCGTGCCATAAAGAAGTGTCCAAACTCATGGACTAATATTACGATACTAAAAACCACAACAACTCCAATAACACTTAGCATAAAAACCCTTCTTGCGTTGTAACCGGAACTCAGTACGCATAATCGACTATTACGCGAGAACCAAAAACCGATAATAAAGTTTGGACTTCCTCTTAACTAATAACTTATTCACCCAGCTCAGTTTTTTAAAAAAACGACATAAAGTAACTTCTAATCTATGCACTAAAAACTATATCAAATAAACCGCGCGGATTCTTCTCTTGCCCATTTGTCTGATTCAAATATCTGATCAAGGGTAGGTGATTCTACATACCTGTGATTTAAGAGAACCTTTTCTATAATAGCAGGTATCTTCAAGAAACCTATCTTGCCATTTAAAAACGCTTCAACAGCAATCTCATCCACGGCATTAAGCACCGCGGTAGCGGTACCGCCGATCTTCGCGGCTGCCATAGCTAACGACAAGCAAGGATATTTCATTATATTCGGTTGCTCAAAACTGAAGCTTTTAATATTTGTAAAATCTAATCTCTCAAACGGTGTTTCTCTCCTATCAGGGTAAGTAAGGGCAAACTGAATAGGGAGCTTCATGTCCGTTATTCCCAATTGCGCTATCACACTTCCGTCTACGAATTCGCACATAGAGTGTATCACCGCCTCAGGGTGAATGAGCAGCTTTATTCTGTCAATAGGGACATTAAAAAGATGATGGGCTTCTATTATCTCAAGGCCTTTGTTCATAAGCGTTGCGGAATCTACAGTAATCTTTTTACCCATTTTCCACTTTGGATGTTTTAAAACCTGGTCTAGCCTAATCGCTGAAAAATGAGATTTTGATGTTTTATGCAGAGAACCTCCACTGCCTGTAAGGAAAAGCTGACTCACATCTGTAGTCCTGGATGAATTTATACACTGAAATATAGCGCTATGCTCGCTATCAACAGGAATAAGGGGGAGCCCTTGCTTTTTTACTCTTTCCATGACTATGCTACCAGCCATAACAATAGACTCTTTATTGGCAAGGCATATATGTTTTTTTGCTTCTATTCCGGCAAGCAATGGGTATATAGCCGCGGCGCCGGATATAGCTATAATCAGAATATCCACCTTACTATGTGAGGCTATAATATTTAGGCCTTCCTCTCCGGATAATACTTCAAGGCTCCTCTTTCCTAAGGACCTATCAAGCTTTTCTGATTTTTTGGGATTTACAACAGTAACATATGAGGGATTGAATTTTATTATCTGTTTTTCCAAGAGACTTATATTGGAAAAAGACGAGAGCCCTACAACCTTAAAATGCTTTGGAAAGGCCTCTATTACCTTTAACGCGTTTATTCCTATAGAACCTGTTGAACCAAGAATCGCTACGTTTTTCATATCTTTTAAACCGATCGACTGTAAAACCTGATACCCTATTAAGTTATAAGCCTTAAATAAAAATAAAATATAGGTGTAGTAAATATCAAGCTATCAATTAGATCCAGTATCCCTCCTAATCCAAGAAAGAGAGAACCTGAATCCTTGACCTGGCAATCTCTTTTGATTAAAGACTCAGAGAGATCTCCTACCTGCCCCACCAGGCTTATAAGCAGACCAATGGCACATATATGTATAATAGAGACATCAGGTAATAATGATTTAAAACCGATAGCTACGATAAAGCTTACAAGGCATCCCGCTACAGCCCCTTCAATAGATTTCTTTGGACTTATCCTGGGTATTAATTGATGTTTTCCAAAAAATGTACCTATAAAATATGCCGCGATATCACCTGATTTTGTCACAAGAAGAAGGTAGAGTACCAAAAATCTGCCATCCATATTAAGTGGCGGCAGCATTCTAAGTTTTATAGCAAATGAGAATAACCATCCTATATAAAATATGCCAAAGAATGTAGTCGCGATACCGACTAAGGCATGTTCTGTTTTGCGTCTCGCAATCTGAAGCAGAAAGACGCAAAAACATACAGCGGTAATAAGTACAAACTCCATCTCCGCGCTAGATCTAAATTGCAAATAAGTGGTTATTGGGATAAGGCAACCTATAATAATCCCAAAGTATCGGTATATAGGTATGCCCTTCTTAGAAACCATGTTAAAAAATTCATAGAGCCCTAAGCCTACTGCTCCCACAACGGCAATCGCGAATATCCATATTGGCAAAATAAATATAAGCAACCATAGGAATATAATCAATAATGCGGAATTTATTACCCTATGCCCTAGCATTACCTACCTCCAAAACGCCTGTCGCGCTTCTGATAATCCTCTATTACTTTAAAGAGTTCTTTCTTTTTAAAATCAGGCCAAAGGGTCTTTGTCACTATTATTTCAGCATAAGATATCTGCCATAAAAGAAAGTTGCTTACCCTGAACTCGCCGCTTGTTCTTATAAGCAGATCTACATCAGGCAGTCCCTTTGTATATAAATAGTTACTAAATAGTTCTTCATCGACATCATCAGGAGATAGCTCCCGCTGCCTGGCTCTCTTTACAAGTTGTTTTGCGGCATCTGTTATCTCCTGCCTGCCGCCATAATTCAAGGCCAGGGTAAGAATCATCCTGTCATTCTTTGATGTCTTTTTAATAATCTCGCAAAGCTTATCTCTTACCTTTTCAGGGAGCTCGTCAAGCCTGCCTATAGCATTTAATTTTATGCCATTACTCTGCATCTTTTTATATTTCTTATCAAGATAAGTATGAAGAAGGTTCATAAGGCCACTTATTTCGCTATCCGAACGCTTCCAGTTCTCAGTAGAAAAAGTATAAAGCGTTAATGCCTCAATACCTATCTCCGCGCACTCCTGCACTATAACATCCACGCTTTTTGTGCCTTCACGATGGCCAAATATCCGTGGCAAGCGCTTTCTTTTAGCCCACCTGCCATTTCCATCCATTATTATCGCTATATGTCTGGGAAGGTTTGTTTTATTAATCATATAAGTTAAGTACTGAAACTGTTTCCAAAGTAAAGGGGACAGTGGGTTGCATTGCACTCACCGTCCCCTTTACTTTGGAAACAGTTTCGAACATTTAATTTGTGGATTTCAAATTCCTGTATGGTCACTCATAGTGCCTCAGATTCTACTGAGGCACTATGAGCAGAAACTGCCCCTTCAAGATCTTCTTTCTCTTGCAAAAGCTGTCTATTCTTAAGCCTCTCCTGCGTAAGCTTATTCCTAGTCTTCTCTAGTTCTGCTTTTGCGCTGGCCAACACCGGCATATCAGCATTCAGCTTCTCTGTTAATACAGATATCTTAACAGCCAACCTGCTGACCTCTTCTATTAATTCACGATTTTTTTCAAAGATAAAATCTGACTTGGTACTTAAACCGAAAAATAATAAAATCAAAATCAGCAACATAACAACTAACGTACTAATCACTATCTTAGGACCCTGTAAACCAAATAGCATTATTTTATATACTCTACATCTTCTTCTACTACTTCTGCTTCTTCATATTGTACTTTTGTCTGCGGAAGAGGCTTTATTATTATCTCTACTCTCCTATTTGATCGCTTACCTTCCTTAGTATCATTAGATGCCACCGGCCTATACTCACCGTAGCCCGTTGCTGAGAGCTTATCAGGCCTAAGCTGGCAGTTGTCCTCAAGATAATGCAGAACACTTGTTGCCCTTGCTGTAGATAGCTCCCAATTTGATTTCCAGCCTGAATATTTTATAGGCACATTATCAGTATGGCCTTCTATGCCAATCTCATTATCCGATGTCTCTTCTTTTATCACACTTCCTACCTTTTTAAGTATTTTCTCTCCTCCGGGCTTTAGCTTGGCTTTTCCTGAATCAAATAATACCTCAGCAACAAAAGTAATGACCAGGCCTCTATCTTCCATTGTAAGAGCAACCTGATCTGAATTTATTTCGCTGCTTAAGCGCTCCTCTAACAATGACTTGGCTTCTCTAAGACGCTCAAGCTCATCCTGAAGTTCCTCTATCTTAACCTTATCGCTAGGCCTGCCCTTATAAAAACCTACTGCGCAACCTGAGACAACAAAGCATACCAGCAATATTGGAAGAACTAATGAAATTCTAAAACTTCTTATCATGCCACACCTCCTTAGTTTAAATTATTATAACACCTTTGCGCAAAAAACGTCAATATTATAAAATAAGACTATCCGCAACAAGGCTTTGTACCTTTATTGGCCTTTTTGCTGCGCCACTTCAACTTACCTTTTCGTTTTCTCTTTGGCATTTATCCGATCTCCTTGTTAAGTTAATGCTGCTTTTAATCTTTAATGGACTAGCTGGAAACAGGACTAATAATTATTGTCTCGCCCCACCAGACTCTACCGTTATTTACAATAAACTCCATTCCGACTAGTTCTGCGTCTTCTATATCAAATTCCTTAAAATCAATCTCAAGCCCCGTCCATTTGCCTGGATTTGGAATAGCACCTATATACCAGGCAGTTATATATTCATCGAGTTCAACGAACGCCTCCTCGTCTCCCTCCCAATAAAGAATAATTTCTTTGTCCGCAGCCAGAAACAGCTTTAACATAATGCCTGACGGCATGTTATCAACATCCAGTTTTACATACTGAATCACCTTTGAATCCTGACTCAGCCTAGCTGCAGCATCTGTCCTAAATCCATGAGCCTCTATGCCTTTTACAAGACTATTCTCATGGGTCTTGGCTTCATTCTGAGTTACCTCATCACTCCATATCCAGTTACCTTCTACTGAAAATTGCCCGGGTAGCGCGCCACTCACCCATATTGCTGTTGTTGGCAGAACCTCAAGGGCATCTTCTGCAGCAAGTGCACTTGCGTAAAGATTGCATATAGCAAAAATAAATATAGTAGTTATTAATCTCATAGCAAAATAGCGCAATATATACCTCGATTACAGCTTAAGAGTCTGTTTTCTTTCCGAACCTATTGAAACCATGCTTATCTTTACGCCAGCCAGATCAGATAGCCTCTTAAGATACTTCACAGCATTCTTGGGCAATTTGTTAAAATTCTGTATAGATGATGTATCAGACATCCAGCCCGGCATCTCTTCATATTGTGGTTTTACCTTAAAAAGCATCTCTATGTTTGCGGGAAACCCTTTACATATTTTACCCTTATATTTGTATCCTGTACATATCGTGATCTTCTCAAGGTCATCTAATACATCCAGCTTTGTAACAACTATTTCCGTTATGCCACTTACCATAACAGCGTGTTTTACTATTGCCGCGTCAAACCAGCCGCAACGTCGCGGCCTACCTGTAGTGGCTCCAAATTCCTTTCCTTTATTTCTTATTAGCTTCATAAGTTTATCAGAAAATTCAGTAGGAAACGGCCCTTCACCTACTCGTGTAGTATAAGCCTTAACAACGCCTATTACCTTTCCTATCCTTGAAGGCCCTACACCGGAACCTGTGCATGCGCCACCCGCTGTAGAGTTTGAGGATGTAACAAAAGGGTATGTACCAAAATCAACATCAAGCATGGCGCCTTGAGCACCTTCAAAAAGAACTCTTTTATTCTCATCCAAGGCCTTATTGATTATTAGAGTTGTATCCTTTATATAGCCTTTGATCTTTTTGCGATAATCCATATACTGCTTATATAAGGCGTTAAAGGAATACCCCTTAAAACCATACACATTCTTTAATATGGCGTTCTTTTCCCTTAGATTCGCTCTTAACTTCCTGGAGAAAACATCAGCATCCAGAAGATCAGCCATTCTTATGCCACATCTGGATACCTTATCTGTATAACATGGGCCTATCCCTCTTTTGGTAGTACCTATCTTACTCCTGCCCTTAGCTATCTCACGAAGCTCATCTATTTTCCAGTGATAAGGAAATATGATGTGCGCCCTCTCACTGATTATGAGATTCTTGCCCGCTTTTATACCTCGAGCATCCAGCTTCTCTATCTCCTCTATCAATGCGGCGGGATTTACCACCACACCGTTTCCAATAATACACGTCTTGCCTTTATGCAAAATACCTGACGGGATAAGATGCAGTATAAACGACTCACCACCAATTACTACCGTATGGCCCGCATTGTTCCCCCCCTGAAAACGAATAATATAATCTGAGCTTTCAGAAAGAATATCTATTATCTTGCCTTTTCCCTCGTCTCCCCACTGTGCCCCTACTACTACTGAACTTGACATATTTTCTTCCTTATTTAATTATTTAATACGGCTTCATGCTGAATAACTTGCACGCTATATCGGGATAAGTAGCGACAAACCTTAATTCATCCGCTACAAGAGGCTTCTGATTATGAACATTAGCATACCTTACAAGCTCAAGTATCTCCGCCGCTTCTTTATCATTCTTAAACTTTACCTCCAGTTTCTCATAGACATTTCTAAAACCTTTTATACCGCTATATTCACCGGCTGTAATCTGTCTGCCGGTATCAACGATCTCTGGTTCGCCCCTTCCAAGCTCTTCATAATCATAAAGCTCATAATTGCGTCTGTCTTTAAGCGCGCCATCAGCATGTATACCTGATTCATGAGCAAACGCATTTGCGCCAACCCCCGGCTGATTAATAGGTATTGGGACATTAAACGCGTAGGAGGCATACTTTGCGACTTTCCATGCCTTTGTAAGATCAATATTGCTATCTATCTTATATCTACCTTTAAACCCGCTACTATATTGAAGCGCCAGTATAACAGATACGAGGTCAGCGTTACCTGCGCGCTCGCCAATGCCATTTATGGTAGTATTGATATACGCATCTACCCCCGCATCTATGGCAGCCTTTGCGCCAGCTATGGAATTGGCAACAACAAGGCCAAGGTCATTATGGCAATGAAGCTCCATCGGTGTTCCAACCTTTTTAGCTATCTCATGAATCCTTTGATATATAGTAAATGGGTCATCGCACCCAAGCGTATCGCAATATCTTATCCTGTCTGCACCGTGGTCTTTCGCGGCTTTTGCGAACTTAACAAGATAATCCAAATCAGAACGCGAGGCATCCTCAGCATTAACACCTACCCCCTTAACACCATTTCCTTTAGCGAAATCAACAGCAGCTGTCATCATATCTATAATATCATCGCCTGATTTCTTACCCATAAATTTCCCCTTCATCATCTGCGGAGATGTTGAAATAGATAGATTTAAATTTTTTACTCTTGTCTTATCAAGCGCCTCCTGCACATCAGGGACAATGGCCCTTACCCAGCCACTTAAGACTATAGGTTTTAACACGCCTTTTTTCACTAGATCAAGATTAGCGTTAATATAATTCGTCTCATGATGCGTAACGGGAAATCCAAACTCGCTTAAGTATACACCGATCTCATTAAGATAAAGGTTTATCATTGTCTTTTGCAATTTTGAGAGACATATACGTGATGTCTGTACGCCATCTCTGTTAGTTACATCAATAAACCTTATTAAATTATCCTTTTTCTTCTTCGTGTTGTTCGTTTTCATGTTATATTCTCCATTTCCTATACAGGCTTTTAACTTCACTTAAAAATAAAACTTGCACTTATAAATTACGTCACTTTGCGGCGTAATTTATGTGCTCATTTTACTTACAGTTTTATAAGCTTGGCATCGTATATGTTTTTAGACTTCTTAAGCTCCTTAAGTACTTTCTCAGGCACCTCGCCATCCACATTACAAAGACTGACAGCTTCTCCCCCTAGTTTTTTCCTTCCAAATGTCATACCCGCAATATTTATATTATTCTTGCCAAGTAGGGTGCCCAGCTGCCCTACTATGCCAGGCACATCCTTATTTAAGATGAGTATCATATTGCCTTCCGGCATGGCATCAACATAATAATCATCTATCTTTATTATACGGGGCTTCTTATCCGCGAAAAGTGCCCCTGATATGGCCTGCGATTTGGTTTTAGTCTTGACTGTTACCGTAATAAGATGAGCAAACTCTTCTGCTTGGCTCGTCTTTGACTCAACGACTTTTATATTTCTCTCTCTTGCTATAACTGTGGCATTTACATTATTTACCACCTCGCCTAAAGCGGAAGTAAGCAGCCCTTTGACAAAGGCTGTAGTAATAGCTGTTGTATCATGTTTTGCGACATCGCCCGCATAGTCTAGCTTTACCTCTTTTATCGGGCCATCCGCAAGTTGAGCCTGCAACATGCCCATCTTCTCAGCTAACAACATATACGGTCTTAGCACCTTCCAGGCCTTAAGCTCTATATATGGAATATTTACCGCATTTCTGATACCTCTTTCAAGGAGGGCATCTACAACCTGTTGGGCGACCTCAACCGCAACATTATCCTGAGCCTCTTCTGTTGAGGCTCCAAGGTGTGGAGTCACTATTATCTTATCGCACTTTGTAATAGGGTTATCCGTTGGAGGCTCCTGTTCATACACATCAAATGCCGCGCCTGCTATCTTACCTGATTCGATCCCTTTTAGAACCGCTTTCTCATCTATAATACCTCCTCGCGCGCAATTTATAAGCCTGATGCCTTTTTTCATAGTTGCTATCTCTTTTGTGCTTATAAGATGCTTTGTATCTTTTGTAAGCGGAGTATGCACTGTTATATAATCTGATTCAACAAATAGCTTCTTGAGCGAGCTTAACTCAATTTCAGAATCAGCGGCCTTATCTGGTGTAAGAAATGGGTCATATGCTATAATCTTCATACCAAAACTTAAGGCACGCTTTGCTACCTCAGCCCCTATCCTGCCCAGACCAACAATGCCCAGAGTCTTGCCATAAAGCTCAACCCCCATAAACTTCTTTCTCTCCCATTCACCTCTTTTCATAGACGCGTCCGCAGGCGCTATGTTCCTTGACAGGGAAAGGATAAGGCTTACAGCATGTTCTGCCGTAGAGATAGTATTTCCACCCGGGGTATTCATTACTATTATGCCTTTTTTAGTGGCAGCGGGGATATCCACATTATCAAGGCCAACACCCGCCCTTCCGATAACCTTTAGCTTGTCAGCATGTTTTATAATCTCCGCTGTAGCCTTCGTACCACTTCTTATAATAAGCGCATCATAATTTCCTATTATCTTTTTAAGAGTTTCTACCGGTTGTTTAACCTTAACATCAACAATAAAATCCTTCTCCTTCTCCAAGATCTTTAAACCTTTTTCACTTAATGGATCACTCACTAATACCTTAAACACTTGTGCATCCTCCTTATTCTAATATTACACCCGTAGACAGGCAAGTATTACGTTATGCGTAAAAACGCTATTATTTGCTAAAAATCTCTTCAGCTGCCTTTATGCTAGAACCAAATTCAAAATCATGACCCATCTGCTTTAAAACTATTTCAAAACATGATATAGCTACTATCGTATCCCACTGCGTCATAAAGCCCATGCTGGCAATGCGAACTATTCTTCCCTTTAGCTGCGCTTGTCCACCCGCTATCCCTACACCATATGTATCGCGCATAGTCTTGACAAGTTTAACGCCATCTATATTTTCAGGGAGTTTTATCGCTGTCACTGAATCACTTGGGGCTGTAGGTGCAAGAAGCTCAAGCCCTAATGCCTTAGATGCTGCCCTTGTTGCCTCCGCCATCTTTCTCTGCCTAAGAATAGCTCCTTCCAGGGTCTCCTCTTTCATCATCTTTAATGCCTCAACAAGCCCTATAATAAGAGTTACTGCCGGAGTCCATGGTGTATCATCTTTGTCTGCTGATTTTTTCGCTGCCTTATAACAAAAATAGTATTTGGGCAGTGTAGAGGATTCCACCATCTTCATAGCCTTAGCGCTAACCGCTATAAACGCGAGTCCAGGAGGTATCATTAGCCCCTTTTGCGAACCACCAACGGCAACATCAACCTTCCATTCGTCTGCTTTGAATTCAACAGATCCAAGGCTACTTATTACATCGACAACTAAAATCGCGTCTGTCTTTGAAACAATATTACCTATAGCTTTTATATCACTTAAGACCGCGGTAGATGTCTCGCAAAGCGTCGTGTATACCGCTTTTACATCCTTATTCTCATTTAAGATTCTCTGCACCTGAAGCGGGTCAACCGCTTCTCCCCACTCAACGTCTATGTTGATGGGGATAACACCATATGCCTCACATATCTCGGTAAA
>Ga0075116_10000306_pt1 | contig 23014 bp, 38 predicted proteins | sample AntAceMetag02UKC_FD_69786 | JGI IMG/M metagenome (GOLD analysis project Ga0075116, IMG submission 69786) | Saline lake microbial communities from Ace Lake, Antarctica- Antarctic Ace Lake Metagenome 02UKC | ecosystem: Environmental > Aquatic > Non-marine Saline and Alkaline > Saline | place...
TAACAATATCTGAATCAGTTACAGGAGAAACTGTAGCAAATAAAGCATTAATTAGTGAGATCGTAGAGATCGCAGATTCGGTAGCGGTATTACTAAGGGCAGTTATTAAACCAACATTCAGAGCAATAGAAACAGATCCACAAGCAACAGCATCGATAACAACTCCCCGAACATCCTAAAGATTAGATCCTAAACAAATCAAGACTCGAAACATTTAAATATAATTTACCCTAAAGAAGATGGAGGCAAAGAACCATGGGAATAACAATAGTTGCGGACCAACCCCCTGCAGCATCACCATACGACCAATGGAAGGTGTACAGGGCAACAACAGAAACAGGAACTTATAGCTTAATTACAACTCAAGCAATAACGGATTTAACATATTACGACCAGAACGGTGCCAGTACAAGTTGGTACAAAATAAGCTATTATGACGAGAGCGAATCAGCAGAATCAGGATTGTCAAGTGCAATCAAGGGACTATCAACAACATACACAACAGTTCGAAAAATCGAATCATTTCTACAAAAATATACAACATCGGACTCTACTAACCCAGACATACAAGAAATGACAGATATTATTAATAGAAAAGAAGACGAAATAGATTATGCAACAGGACATGCTTGGAGAGTAAGGTATTCAGGAACCCAATCAGGCCAAGACACAACAGCTAAATATGAAACTTATGACTTTTATGGAGTACATGAAAAACATACAGGAACCCCTATTTATTTGAAACATAGAAAAATCTACGAATTAGATGCAGATGAAGGGGATGCCCTCGGATTTTGGAACGGTGAAGAGTGGGAAAATTGGATAACATTAAGAACTGAAGGAAGAGCAAACGACTTCTGGTTCGACTACACCAGGGGAATCATGTATGTAAAAGGCTACATCTGGAGCCAGAAACCACAAGCATTCAGAATCAAATATAGATATGGTGAAACATTTTTAAACCGAGACATTGAAGACATAGCAACAAAGCTGGTTGCAATCGATATGCTCACAGGAATGGACCCAAGAAGTATGATTGTGCAAGAAGGAAGTCCAGTAATGTCACACGCACAACGAGTAGATATCTGGACAAAAGAAATCGACACAAAACTAAACAGATACAAGGAATGGCAAGTGCCATCAATAGACTTTTAATATTCACTCAAACTTTATGCCGAAGGGAAGGTTCAGTCCACACACCTCTTCCTCCCCCGAGGCATTACAATTAATACAAGTACCACAAGGAGGAAACAAAGATGACACAAAATAATGTATTGCCAGAAGGCGCAACAAGAAACCAAGGAGCAAACGCTCAACAAGTAAACATAACCATTGCAAAAATGGTGGCTGGGATTGTCAAGACAACTCTCGGACCAAAGGGAATGGACAAACTTCTCGTTGACAGTTTAGGAGACGTAACTGTAACAAATGACGGAGTAACAATTCTAAGAGAAATGACCATTGAGAATCCAGTCGCAAAGATGATGGTAGAAATCGCTAAAACCCAAGAATTAGAGGTAGGCGATGGAACCACAACTGCAGTAGTATTGGCAGGAGAACTTCTGAGTAACGCTGAAGAATTAATCAAGAAAAAGATTCATCCAACAGTCATAGCAAAAGGATATCAGATAGCATGCGACAAAGGAATAGATATCCTTAAAGAAATGGCAATCGATATCAAGAAGAAACCAGAATATGAAATAATTTTAAACCAGATAGCAATGACAGCAATGACAGGCAAGGGAGCAGAATCTGACCGAGAACACCTTGCGAAAGTAGTAGTTGATGCAATTCTTAAAGTAGCTGAAGGAGATAAGGTAGACCTTGACTCAATCATGGTAGAAAAGAAGACCGGAAACTCAGTAAAAAATACACAAGTCATAGAAGGAATCGTACTTGACAAGACAAAGATACATCCAAATATGCCAGACAGCGTAAAGGCCGCAAAGATTGCGATCATAGATTCAGGAATTGAAATAAAGAATCTTGAAATGGATGCTAAGATTAACATTAATAGTCCTCAGCAAATGCAAGAATTCATGTTAAATGAAGCAAACGAGATAAAAGGAATGATTGACCAGGTCACAGCATCAGGAGCAAACGTCCTTATTTGTGGGAAAAACGTGGATGAATCAGCACAACACTTCCTAACAAAGCAAGGAATCTTCGCAATGCAAAGAATATCTCGAGAAGATTTAAATCGGATAAGCAAAGCAACAGGAGCGAAGATCGTAACAAGTATAACCGACTTGACAGCTGAAGACTGTGGAAAAGCAGGAGAAGTCTCACAAGAATTTATAGGAGATTCAGATATGATTTTTATAAAAGAATGTGAAAACCCAAAAAGCATAACCATCATGGTAAGAGGCGCAACTGAACAAGTCACCTCAGAAGTGAAACGAGCATTGGAAGATGCAATGGGAGATATAGCGACTATGGTAAGACAACCAAATGCAGTTGGAGGAGCAGGCGCACCAGAGATGAAACTCAGTGAAGCACTTCAAGAATTCTCAAAACAACATAAAGGAAGAGAACAACTTGCGATTCAGGCATTCGCCAAAGCAATGGAAATCATCCCAGAGACTCTGGCAGAGAATGCAGGACTGGACCCAATCGACATCATGGCTGAATTACAGTCAGATATGCTAACAGGCACAACTAAGTGGCCAGGCATTAATGTCTTCACAGGCAGAGTAATGGACAGCTGGAAAGAGGGAGTAATTGAACCATTAAGGGTCAAGACTCAAGCAATCAGTTCAGCCGCAGAAGTTGCAACAATGGTATTGCGAATAGATGACGTAATCAGTATAATGCACAACCCAGACGAACTCAAAGCACAGAGAGCACAGATGTAAGATAATCACGAATACTGCACAGAACAGAAGAAATCGGCTGAGGGGATTCCCAATGAAGCCTTTATTTTAATTTAAACGAAATATTTAAATATTCCATTGTTCATAATCAATATTAAATAATAAATGCTAATAAGAACAAGTATTCTTTTCAGGAGCACAAGCAGACACGAACCAGGCATTGCAAATGTATGTAAGTAGGTGAAACAAAATCGTTGATGCAATAACTACAGCCAAAACTTTAATTACAGCTAATTGGACACCTGCAAACACAGACAGTATGACTCCAGTAATCGATTTAATTATTAACCGAAAACTTATCGATATGGGAAACAGTGACTACGTTCTAATTTATGATATGGATGAGCAAATACAGCCATTCGGAATAGGAGCACAAGATTGGGCTCATGAGGACATAGTATCAATCGACATCAGGACCACATACAAACGTGCAGCAATGACTGACATAAGAGCACATTTAATAAAAATGAAGGATGAAATATATAGGATCCTAAAAGCAAAAGTCGTAGATCCAGATTCAGACTTCCAACTTGCCATTCTAAAACACAAAAAAGACTTATCTGACAAGAACATAGGACTTGGAAGAATGGTCATAGATGTAAGTTTTAAGAAATGGTGTTAAACGCAAAGAGGCGATACAAATGAATAAAACACAAATGATAGCAAAAATCAAACAAACCACTAGCTTGGTAGAATTTTATAAATTAAAAGAAAATATCCTTGTAATCTTAGAGCCAGCTGGAGAACCAGCAAAGCCAAGTAAAGTCAAGGACAAGGAGGAAATCTAAAATGACATGCCCAGCAACAGTATCATGGTTAGGCTACGGATGGGAAACCACATTCGGAACAGTTTCCACATCAATGAATAAAGCATTCGGTCATGGTGTTAAAATCAGCAATCTGAACCGAAAAAACAACATCGAAAAAGTGTATCAATCAGGAAGCAAAAATGCACAAGTCCTTCAAGAGAAAAGATACGAAGGATCCTTGACAGCAGAATTCGTACTTGCAAACCCTTGGTTCTATCATGGAGTCCTTGGAGCAGTGACAGACTCAGCTACGTCGTCACCATTCACACATACATTCTCCGAAGCTGACGATTTAACAAGTATATCTCTTGCAAACAATATACAAACAGCAGCAGTAAGACAAGCTCAATTATTGGGTGGAGTTTTTAATTCTGTGACGATATCATCAGCAATAAACGAACTGGTAAAAGTTAGAGCAGATATACCATTCGCAAATGAAACATTCTCAACATCAACATCCAGTAAAATAACAGAATCATACGACCTTTATTCATTTGCACATGGAACACTTGAATTGCCAGACGGAAGTACACTTGCACAAGTTCAAAACTTCGAAACAACAATAAACAACAATGCAGAAATGATATATGGACAAGGAAGTAGAATCGCACAATGTGCAGTAAGCAAACAAAGAGATTATTCAGGAAGTATCACTATGGCACTATCGGCATCAGCTGACTTATTAGAGAAATGTTATGGTGCATCAACAGGGCCAGCAGACACTGTAGCAGAAAGTGCAGACTTAGTTCTGACATTTACAAATGGCTCAACAGGAACATTATCAAGAAGTATCACATCAACATACACAGGAGTAAAAATAGACGAAGATAGTATGCCACAAGACCCAAGTCAAGTAATCATGGAAGACGTATCAATCATGATGCGAAGTTTATCAGTAGCAGCAATCGACTCAACAGAAACAGCAGTCTAAATAGGAGGAATAAAATGACAGATGTACAAGTAACACAACCACAACAAGAAGAAACCCCAGAACCGGTCTATATCGAAAAGACAATAGATATCGTAAAAGCAGGGAAACCACGAAAGGTAAGAGTAAGAGAAATCCCAATAGATTGGGAAGGAAAAGAAGAAATTGTAGTTATCAAGAAAATGTCATTCGGAGAACGTGCAAAATTCTCAGATAAATTCTTAAAAATCGAAATGGAAGGAGACAAACCAAAGACAGGCATTGACATGGGATTAATGCAAATCGAGTCACTGTTGGCAGGAATCCACGAAGCACCATTCGAGATAACCAGAGACTATATCGAATATGAACTTGATGGACAAATAGGAGAACAACTACATAAAGAAGTTGAAGCACTCAACAAATTAACAGGTGCTCAAAAAAAAAAGTAAGATGGGCAGTTAAACATGGTACTCAAGATAAAAGCATTCAAAAAGTATTAACTTATTTCAGACTAAAATATTATTTAAATATGAGCCAAGAAGAAGTTGATAATACTGAAGCAATGATCATCGACATGTATCTGATTGCCCTTGAAGAAGTTAAAGGCAAAGGTGGAGCGAACCAAGAGGAAGACGAAATCGCTCAAGCATTTATGGGATAAAAAATGGCAGAAAGTTACGGTATGAAAGTATGGCTTGATTTTCAAATCAAGAATATGAAGAAGATCCAGGCAGAAGTCAAGGAGAAACTTGGCAATGTAGATATGGAAGCAATGCTTGGAAAGGCAAAAGAGGCATCTAAGCAGATACAATCCTCTTTCGGAAAAATAGATCTAAAAGGAATAACTAAAGCACTATCCCAGAAGCAGGGAGCAGTACAAAAAGCTGGAGAACTGGGAGCAGAATCAGGAACTCTCGGAAAATTAGCAGCAACAGCTGGTGCAGTTGTAGGAGTTCTATTCGTAATTAAAAAGATAGCACAGAAAGCATTAAATGAAATAGTCAAGAGTTCACCATACTTGCAAGGCATAATGAGCGTAATGAGCAGGGCGTGGACAAATGTATGGCGACCTTTCGGTGATTTTCTGGGAAACTTACTGAGGCCATTGGCGGTAGCGTTATTAAAAATGTCAGTCAAGTGGCTACAATTTACCAGGACAGAAACAGGAGAAGCAGTGGTAAAAGGAGCAAGTGGAGCCGCAGCAGGAGCCGGAATCGGAGCAGGGGTCGGAGCAATAGCAGGAGGAATAGCAGGAGGACCAATAGGAGCACTTGCAGGAGCAGGAGTTGGCGCACTTACAGGTGCAGGAATCGGAGCATCAATAGCATTATTAGGTGATGCAATTGAAGGAACAAAGAATCTGGCAACGGTTGCAAGCGCATGGACCGATAAATTATTGGAAACATTTGGAATAGATACAGATGCAATGAAAACTGCAGTAACCACATTCTTCTGGGTAACAATACCTGAATTTTTCACAGAAAAAATACCACAATTTATCAGCGATTCAATTGATTCAATGGGAAATATTGGAGCATGGATATGGTTAAAAATAACAGGAGTCCTTGGACCAGCATGGGAAAAATTAAAAGAATTCTCAACGTGGGTATGGGACAAAATAACAACATCCCTTGCAACAGCATGGGAAAAATTAAAAGAATTCTCAACGTGGGTATGGGACAAAATAACAACATCCCTTGCAACAGCATGGACCAAACTGGGAGAGTTCTCAGGATGGATATGGGATTTAATCACAACAGCATTAAACAGCGTATCAACAAAGCTGGGAGAGTTTGCTGTATGGTTATGGGAAAAAGTCACATCAATCTGGTCATGGAGTAAAGACCTTGGACAATGGCTATATGATAAAATCACAGGCGCACTATCAAACATTGGAGATAAACTTGTAAACATAGGACAATACATGTACAACAAAGTGACTTCCAGTATAAGTAGAGCATTTGAAAATTTCAAATTCGGATGGTCATGGGGATGGTCACAGGGAAGCCACCAAACAGGAGCAAATTATATCCCAAGGGATGGATTATATAATCTACATGCAGGAGAAAAGGTAGTAAACTCTTCCAGGACTGCAAGAGAAGATAAAGCAAACAGTATAATTTTTAATCCATCATTCACAATCAATGCAACAGGAGCAGGAGTTGCAGAAATAGAAAGCACGATCAGGAATTCAACCAGAATGCTGGAATTTGAAATCAGAAGACGGAGCCTAATATGAACGACACACCAGAAGAAAGGGAAAAAAAAGCACAAGAGATCATCAACTCAATAAAAACTGAATCAAAGGAAGAAACAATGGAACAGAGAATCAAAAACATAGAATCAATAGTAAGCACAATCAGGATCCAGAACATAAAAATCTGGGAAAAACTAAACGGTAAGAAATAATGGGAAATTCCACGTTAGGAGGAGTAACACTCCAAGGAGACTCGTATGCATTTATAGCAAGTAACGGATGCAGAAAAGAAGCGTTAATCACACCAATGCCTTTATATTTATTAAATTCAGACCAAACAGACGTATTCGATTATGGGGGAACAATTCGAACTTTCTCAATTGAAGGAATCTATATCGGAGCAAGCAAGGCCGCATGTAAAACTTTTATAGATTCATGCGAAGCATTAATACAAGGCCATCAAGACATAGATAGTGGCTATCCTATAACATTCACAGACGACTATAGAGGAACACCAAAAGTGAAAGTAATGGATTTCTCAAGCGATAATGTAGCAGGAGAACCTTTTATAATCAGATGGTCTTTTAAAATAATCCAAAGTAGCACAAACGCATAAGAGCAGCAAATGGAAAAGACAAAGCAAATCATCGGATACATAACAATACTTTTAATAATCATATCAGGAGTAACTTATATTTATTTTAAAGACAAAGTAGCAATCAGAATCGACGAAGACAAAACTGTGTTTTATACAAACATTTCAGGAAGATACTTGATATCTGCTCAGCAAAACGATAGAATATTTTCAGGAACAAGTATCGTTGACAGAGTCACCAAATCAATCCAACTGACAAACCGAACAGAAGGAAACAAATACATTAAAGAAAGAAACACTGAATACGAAAACGGAGAAAGGATCGTGCATTCTTGGACTTTTAATCCTTATTCTGCAGCAATAGAAGACTTTCCATTATTAGAGAAAATATGTGTGTACAACGCAACAGGCAAATTCTACAGATATTCACTGGATAAATTAGTAGATGCAGGACCCAAAAGAAAACTTATTGAAGAAACATCAGCAGAGTTCGGAAGAAATATTAAGATAACATTCGAACCAAACTACAGATGGGCTTGGATAGGATACCCATACGGAAGCGACAGCTTCGCAGTACAATACGACATAGACTCAGATGAAGAATGCTTCGATATAAGACTATTCGATCCAACGCCAATGAGCCTTTATATTTCTGGATATGAAAGAAATATCAACGTAGAAATAGAATCAGCAATCAATATAACAACCAACGCAACACCGAATAACATAACATGTATAGACATTTTGAATCATCCAGAAGGTGGCATTAATTTGTCATGCAAAGAAAACTCCACATATTATGATTTTACATTAACATACTTTAATCAATCAGGATTTAATGACAGCACAACATCTAAGAACCTTTCAGTAAATGCAGATTATAATAATGGCACTGCATGTGCACAAGAATGGGCAAATATTTCCACATCATGTGGGGGACTGGATTCGGGAACGTATGAGGTAACAGGATCGTGGGATGCTTCCTATCCTGCAGTACAAGCATACGATGGAATCTACACCATACTTGGACTTGCATATTCAAATACAGACGGAAGTGTATACGTAAATTATACAAAACCATACTTCGCTACAAACGAAAGCCTGTGGAGGATTGCTCATTATTCTAATAATGGAGGAGGAGACGTAATCCATGATAATAATTATGCAATTCCTGACGGTTGCTGGAATAACGGAAAAGATAATTTAGTATTTAGAATGAGATCATACAATTCAAGAGGAATAGTAACATTCTCATGTTATGATTCTACAGATAGCGAAATAATAGTATTTACAGACACTGATTTGGTAGTGGCTATTGCTGAAGAGGCAATGTCTTGGAAGTTCACAAATACATCAAATGATACTTTTTATATAAAAGGACACGAGTTCGATGATGTTTATAATTTATCTTTTTACTTAGAAGGAAGACAACTTCAAGGAAACTATCCAACAGGCGTAAATATTTATGTGAATGAAGTTGAAACTAACTCAATCGCACTTATTACAGAAGTAGATACAGGACAAACAACAACATTCGCAGATGGAGAAAGCGAATCCTCAACAACATTCAATACGTTTAATATAACTATTAACGATGCAGACTATGGAGCATTTTCAGGATCAACAATAACATCAAATATGACTTTTAATATTACAGGAAAAGAAGTAAATAAAACATGTTACCAGGAAAGTGCAACCATAGAAGATCAGGCAGGAACAGACACAGAAAACTGTGGGCTTTTTTATAATGGTTCTTATGTTTTCACAGGAACATGGTTGAGACAATCGGCAGCAAATGATGGAAGCTTTTCAGGATGGACATCCGGGTCAGCTGGAGGAACTGTATACATGTACATAAATTATACAAAGCCAACACTTGCAAAATCAGCAGAATGGACAGCCAGATATGTATCTGGAACATCTTCACCGACATTGACAAGTACACTCCCCTCAACATGTTTCGCAAATGACCCGATCCAATTAAGGATAAGTCTCACACAATACACACCACAAGTATATTCATGTTACACAGGAAGTGCATGGAGCACAGTCTGGTCAGTAAGTGGATATACCTTTTTTGAAGAAGCAATAGAATGGACAGTAAACACAGGATACCCTGCAAATCTTTGGATAAATGTCGGAGACATAGTCGCAAACAAAAGCTGGAATTATACTGCAGAATTAAGTACAACTCAAACAGTGACAGTTAATTCAACAGTAATAGAAGACTATATGGACTCTTGCGAATTCTCGGGAGGAGTGTGCAATGTCCCGATTTGGGTATTTTCAGAACAAGATGGTGGTGTTTTAATAGACGATTTAAAGGTAAATTATTCAAACCCAATAAATCCAGTAACAATATCAGGAAGTTATATAGAAGATTATCTACGGACCCAAACAGGATCCGTTAATATCCCGATTAGATTCGAAGCAAGTAGCAATGGAGATATTGAAGTCTCAAATGTTTCATACAAATATAAAGGTGGGAATCAAACAATTAAAATCAGAGCTCACACTCCCAGCTACGATACAAATGTCACATATAACGTAACTTATTTTTATAGCAAATACAACAAATCTCCCCCATACTCATGGACAAATGTTGTGTTTTTTCAACCAAAAACAAACAACAGTAAAAATATAACAGCATACTACCAAACAGCATCAAGAGCAATTTTAAATTTCACATCATACACCAGGGGACATGAATTCAATATATCAGCATACATAAATGAAACTGACTCTTGTTTAAATTTAACATTAAGCACGAACAGCACCAAATCTGCAGGAAATGTAATAAGCAACACAAGCGAACAAAATATGTTTAATCAAAATTCAACAGAAAACAAATATTTATGGGCTTGGGCAGATTTATATGATTGCGATTCAAGCGTAAAAAAATACCTTCAGCCTAAATTTATCTTTGAAAGTTGTTGTACAAATTGTGAGGTGTGTCCATGATTAAGACCACCGACGTATTTATATCAATACCGAAAAAAAGAGACACGCAGGCTAACATTTTAATTAATTCTGACGATGTAACATCTCAAGTAGCAGAAAGCTCATGGAGTAAACCATTATTAAGCCTTGGAATCGGTGGATTCAGTTTAAAATTAAGTAACAACGGAGGACAAATCTCAGACAAATACAAAAAAGGAGATGTTGTTTATTGTTATCTTGACAACACAGATGGAACAAGGTTGCAATTTAGAGGAAGAATCGATTATCCAAGAGAGAACTTACAGAAGGAAGGACAATACTTAGAAATCGAAGGCAGACATAGATCATACTTTCTGAGCGAAAGAAGGGTCTGCTACAGGGCCACAAGCAAAGACTGTGGTCAAATTCTGATAGATATAATAGGTCAATTTGCATCAGAATGCACCTATAATAACGTAGAAGTAACAGGAGTCCTGACAGACGTAAACTGGGATTATAAACCATTCCATGAATGTGTAACAGAACTAATGAGCAAGAGTGGATACGATGCCTATGTAGATGATGACCTCGATATCCATTTATTTGAAGCGAACAGTATATTAAACGGAGATGAGGCAGTAGCTGAAGGAGATAACTTTTTACAAAATACAGAATCAGGAAACGATGACTATTACGAAAAGACCAGAGTAACAGTGATAGGAAAAGACGATGTAGGAATCCCTATAGTTTATACAGCGATCAACGGAATAGATGACACTACAGAAGGTAGAGAAGATGATGGAATTCGGGAAGTATTTGTCAGGGACCTATCAGCCAACACAATGGAGAAAGTCAAAATTATAGCCCAATCGACCCTCTCAGAGTATACTAATAGAGCACCCCAAGGAATCTTCGACAGCTTTGGAATTGAAACACTTACACCAGGAGAAAATCTGTGGGTAGCTGTACCAAGACAAAAAATAATGGGAATCTATAAAGCACTTGAAATCACACATACATTCGGGAGTAAAATGGGAGGATGGCGAACAAGATTAATAACTGAATTTAGACCACAAGATACAAGAGAAATATTCTCAAACGTAATACAAAAAAATTCAAACTTAAGTAATGCTGACAATTTTAATAAATTAAATTATTCTTACAATATACCATTCGATGATGATACTTTGACATATTCGAGTACTAACGCAACAATCTCTGAAGGATCCTTATATTTAGATGACGGGCAAGCATCGGGAGAATGGGTATCAAACGTAGTAGTTGCACCATCAAACGTGTCTGAGATAGAACTCAGAGTAGTAGGAACCAACCTCGGAGGAACAACCTTTTTTTATTCATTAGATGATGGATTCTCATGGACCCAAATGGTAGATCGAGTAATTCAAGTTCCAGGACAAGCAGGAAAAAACATCAAAATCAAAATTAGCCTTGCAACTTACAGCTCTGCAGCACCAGAGATTAAAAGCATGGCTGTACTATATTCATAAGGAGGTAACCAAATGGGAATAGAAACGATTTTATTGGGAGCAGCAGCAGGAGTAACATACGGACTGACAGTATATTCAAAGAAAGAAAATGTAGAGTTTGATTATAAGAAGTTTGGAACAACTGTAGCACTGGGAGCATTAGCAGGAGTCATTCACACAGTGGCAAATTATCCAGTAGATGCAGCATTTGAATTTGGAATAAGCATTGGAGCAATAACAATAATTGAGAATGCATCCAAAGCAATCTATCGAAAAGTCATTAAACCATTAATGGATAAATGGAACAGTAGATATACGTGATCCTTAGCAGGATGTGGTGAGGGCCAGCTTTCTTTTACCGATATCACCCCCAAGTCGCAAAGCCCTCATCCCTTTTTTTTTAATCAATTTAATGTACGATTACGAATTCTTAGAAAATTTTAAAAAGAAACAATACTTTGAAATATAAAAATGGAGGCACACTACAAGGTATTACCAAAAAAAGAAAAAAGAAAGAAGTTATTAAAAAAAGTCGATATTGTCAATAAAGACTTCTAATATAGCTGAATTATATAAATATATTGATTTAATGAATTATAAGAATAATAACTAAAGAATCAAAAGAAGCAAAAAAAAGAATAATAACGACAACCTAAGCGAAACAAAAAAAAGTATGACCACAAAGTATGACCAGAAAAACAGGAGGCAACAAATGAAAAAATATATAGAAGAACAAGAAGAATCTAACAAATGGATCCAAGCTAAAAAAATAAAAAAAACCATCAAGAGCAAGAAGGTAGCAAGGAAATGTAGTGTCTGTACATATTACCACAGATTAAAACAAGGAAAACCAATATCACCAGAATGTCAACACCGACTCTTCACCAACACCGAAGTATTTTGCACACAATATATGCCAGATGAGGACAGAGAATGAAAGCTAAACAATCAGTCAGTTCTGTCAAATGGACACAGAAGAACAGAATATATTTAGAGACATTGGGAATTCTGGATGCAAGGTCAGGAAAGACCAGAAAGAACGGACCAAGCCTAAATAAATTTATTAACGATTGTATGACCCAGATTCTGGAGACAGGAAAAAATCCAACATCACTTCAAGCAACACCAGAAGAACTTGGAAGTGCTTGGATACAACACCAAGTTGCAGTCAGGAATAAAGCGATCGCGAAAATCACAGAAGAAATAATGATGATTGCGAATTTAAAAACAATCAAGTCCAAAACAATGCCAAGGATAGAGATAGAAGTAGAAGAAATCGATTGCAGACAGGAAGCAGAATACCCCTCAAAATAGGTAGTATTCCTCTGTATAAACGATGGTTTTTTAAAGTATAACATCCTTGTAATGTATAAAGCGGGTAAAACCGACAGGAGGCAAACCAAATGAAGCACGAAACAAAGCAGAACGAAAACAGCCCAACAACTGGAACCACCACAGTAGCACAAGCAGAGAAACTGCTTTTTAATGCAACAAAACCCAAAAGGAAAAGCAGAACTTACGAATTTGAAGACAAGGAGTTGTTCTAAAATGGTCAAAGTAAACTGCTGTGACATCTGCTACTCAGAGAAAGAAAAACTAACAAAAGCAAATCGATACATGACACTGAAGGGACACCCAGAATTAAAGACTTTTTTCTGTCCAGACTGTGAAAGCAAAATACCCAAGATGCAAGAAGTCGGACTCCCAAATTATATCATCTGGAGATACGCACTGGATGGATGCAAAATCTCAGAAGAACAAGCCAAAGAAATGGCAAAGAGGTAATCAAAATGGATGAGGAATACTGGAGCAGTTATGGGTTCGAAGACTACGACCAATTTTTGTCAGAATATGGAAACGAAGTGGATGAATATGGAAACTGAAACAGATAGCAGATTCCAAGAGACACCAGAACATCTAAGAGTAATAACAATCCCAAGCCCTTGTGGAGACTGCGTAGGAAAAAACTGCAGAACTTGCACAAAAGACACAGAAGAAAAAGAAAGAAGCAAGTGTCCACAGTGTGGAAAGATGACAGTGGAAGAAGGAGTAATGCCAGAAGACGGAGCAGACTACCCAATCCACCACTGCACAGACTCCAAATGTGGCTGGTGGGGAAGTTAAAATGAGAAGAGAAATCATCGACTGGGCAGAAGAACGATACAAGTTCTTCGGGTCTGGAATCACAAACACAATTTATTTTTATTTAGTATTTTTTTTAAGAAGAACGTATTAAACAGGAGGACGAAACAAATGAAAAAAAACCAAATTAGTAGAAAACACGTAGGAAAGAAAGTAACCTCAGAACAAGACTTTATTATATCTGAGATTTATAAAAAGAAGAAATGCACAACATGGCTTCAAGCGAAACATGAATACTTCGAGAACCAAGCAAAGTACGACAAGGAGATTAAATTCGAAGAAGACGTCACAGGAGCAGACGAAGACGATATGAAAGCAGTGGTAAAGGACATCAAAAAAAGAAAGGACACCACAGCAGAACGAATCGTACAATCCTGCGAGAAAGAAGTCGAAAAGATAACAATAGAACTAAAGAAAAAGAGCCGAACCTTAACTATTTCTGAAACAAAACTCGGAATCACAATGGTACTAACCAAGGAAGACTGCTTAAAGATGGGCTTCAAAGGAACTGAAATGACCAGAGACGCAATCAAGGCAGTCAGAGCAAAACTCGGTCTACCAGAAAAACCAATCAGGAGTTAAAATGAAATTCGAAAAACAGTTCCCAAGTTTGAAAAACAAATGTGTTATATCGATGGATGCAGAAATAGGTTCAAGAAACCTTAAAATGATAAGTGGAGCTCCCCCCCAAGACAAGGCACTAAAGAATATTGCAGGATTTATTTTCACAGGGAATGGATTATACAAACTGGAAGATATCCGAAAACACTGTCTTGATAAAAAGAAAGTGTTGAAATTAATAAATCGGAATATAGAATACTCCAAAACTATGGGTAATCCAGTTATAGTCAATAGATTAAAAGAATTAAAAAAAGAATTAGAGGAAAACCAATGAAACACAAAATACATATAGACAATTATTCAGGAGAGCCACTTATTTTATATTTAGGCAATCAGGCATCTCCAGAACCAGAAATGACAATACAACTTGGAAAACAAGAAGGCAAAGACATCTATCTAGAAGAAGGATGTAACAGAATATCAATCAACAAAGGATTCACCAAGGAGGAATAAAAATGGAAGAAGAAGAACGAGACGTAAGTCCAGAACAAGAAATGGAAATCAGGAAAGAGCAAATGAAAGAGGACACAAGAAAGGAAGATGTACCAGTAAAGAAAACAACAAAAGGAGAAGACATAGTAGAACCTCAACTGTTTGGAGTAATAGAAAGCAAACCAAGACATCACGACTTAGACTATGATGCAATGATTAGAAAGTCAATCGATATTCCAGGAGAAAGGAGAGCATTGGAGTCCAAAATGGCAGCACTAATCAACAAACAAAACTTGATAGAAATAAGTCTCAAAAGAATCCAGAACAGAACATATCAGGAAGTCTTCGATGACAAATTCGGAACACAAGTGGAAGTCAAGGTTGACAAAAAAGGCTGGACAAAAGAAGAGAAAGAAGCATACGAGCCGAAGTTCACAACAGAGTATAAACCAAAATACACAAACGAGAAGTCAAGAGAAATCGAAGTAGACCAGAGACTAACAAATGACGAAGAATGCATCCAGCTGAACGAAGACAAATACACAACACTGGACAACATTAACAAGACTAAATCAGAAGACAACGAGCTCAGAAGAATGATGAGAATGATGGAAAACGTCATAGAATTAATGAAATTAAAACTGAGGATGATCTAAATGGAAGAACAAATAATCGAAGGAAAACTAACATACGTAGCAAAGACTGCAGGATTAAAACTAAACGACCAATCGAAGTGGTACAATCCAACACCAGAAGCAAAAGAAAGGATCCTTCCAAAAATGGAAAAATTAACAGCATTGATAGGAAGCCAAGTCAAGCTACAGATTACAGACACAGGAAACTACAGGTCTGTAGAAATAATCAAAGCCAAAACCGAAGTAGAAGAAGCAGAAGAAGCACTGGAAGAAGCATACGAACATGGCGAACCAGAAGGAGATGCAGCACAAGATACATTCAACGCAGAACTCTCCAAGGCACAAGACATTGTAGATGAATCAAAATCTAAGATGACAGGACAAGGACCAGACAACAAAGTTAAACAATCCTTCTCAGGAGTCAAGATAGAAGAAGAAAAGGTTCCCCCGACACCCCCTCCAAAAGAAGAAGAAACCGAAGAGGAAATCCATACAGGATATGAAGCGAGTCCAATAAAAAAAATATTTAAAGAACTGCAGTTGCTTCACAATGTTCAACAATGGAATGAGAAATACTTCGACAATTTGAATAAAATAGGATGCGACGTAGCAAAGAAAAATAAATTAAATTATATTAGCTGGGCAACAGCTTGGGAAGCACTAAAGAAACAACACCCAGATGCAACCTACGAAGTACACGAAAACAAGAATGGAATGCCATACTTCCATGATGACAGAGGAGCCTTCGCAAAGGTAAGTGTCACAGTATGCACAATAACACACACAATCCACCTCCCAGTAATGGACTTCAAAAACAAAGGAATGCAACTGGATGAAATGTCAACTTTCGACATCAACAAGACAGTCCAAAGAGCACTGGCAAAAGCGATCGCAATGCATGGACTCGGACTTTATGTATTTAGAGGCGAAGACTTGCCAGATGATGGACAATGATAACATGTCCTTCCTGTAAAAAGCAGTACGAACCAATGCTGAAGAGAGAACATCCAGAGCAATGTATCCAACAAGAGTTCCCAAATGCACCAGCTTGGCAAAGGGAACAACATATCACAGGAATATGTAGTGACGAATGCTGGGACAACTTTCTGGGTGTACCAGAATGACAAAATGTGAAACTTGCAAGAAGGAAATAGAAGGAGAGTATGCATGGGCAGGAGTCAAGAACGACTCCATAGTCCACTATCACAAGAAATGCATACCCAAAGTAGAATCCAAGGAGGAAACCAAATGAAAATAATAAAAACATTAAGAGCATGGCACAAAGACAGAAAACAAGTAAGCATGGAGAAGCACGAAATCGACTATGTAAAAAAGCTGGCAAAGAAATATCTCAAAGCAACTGAAGGAGTGCCAGACCATCACCCAAGCAGAGTCAGAGCAAGTAGTCTGAGCAAAATGTGCAAATACATTCTAAAGACGAAACCCGAGACTAGAAAATAAAATGCTAATGTCTACAATAAAGAGGGCCAAGGAAATCGTCAAAAAAGGCGAAGTTAAGATCATAGATTCCATCCCTCCTTATTATTTCAATTTTCAAGTGAAACAACGGAACGGAAATTGGACAGACGTATGGTATGAAAAAAAAAGCGGTCAAATGGAATGGGACTGTAACACATTAACAAAGACAAAGGACGGTAGGAAGTGGGGCTGTGTAATGAACAAGAAGGCAGACAAAACAAAGCCCTATTGTTCACATACACTGGCTTGCTTCATAATCTTACACCGAAGGAGGACAAAATGAAAGAAATAAAATTTAGAGCATGGTATTCAAATATTAAAAAAATGAGTAATTGGGAATATATTAAATCTTTACCGTATAATTGGCTCAGTGATTATAATGTAGATAAGGGTATAATATTGATGCAATATACTGGAATTAAAGATAAGAATGATATAGAAATCTACGAAGGAGATATAATTACATATATTTACAGTTATTCTGAGTTTGATATTGACGTTAATGACATAGAACCAAAAGAACAAAAAATAATTAATACTATATTTGACATTTCAATGTTTCAAGGTTGTGAAATTCATTTCGAGATTGAAGTAATAGGCAATATATATAAAAATCCAGAGATGGTAAAATGAGAGAAAACACTTGTAAATGGAACAACGAGAGAGGAATGCTTGAAGGTGGAACGAAGACAAAGATTTTAAAATACCTATCAGACAAACTAATCAGGCCAGACATGTGCAACAAAGGACTTTATTATATAGACCCATGTGATGGTCGAAATTTAATCCATACAGTGGACTCTTATCTCTGGACATGTACTTGTCAACATTATCACCAATATGTCACAGATTGCTCTCATATCCTTGCAGTAAGGCTGTTCCAGTATCAAGTAGCAAACAACGAAAGAAATCCAATGGAAGGATGGCTGAGACTAAAAGAAGAAGCAAGACAACAAACAAAAGAAATACCCAAAACACAGGAAGGTAATCTCGTATTCGGTGTGGTGGATTTAGAATGAAAACCGAAAAGGAACTGGACAAGCTTCTGATAATGAGTTATAAAGGGATTGAGAAAGAACTTGGGATTAAGATCCGTAATGGACAAGCAATAGAAGCAATCAGGAAACTTGCTAAATGGATGAAGGAGACAACAACATGAAAATGTCAATAAAAAAGAAATACTTCGACCAAATCAAAGAAGGAAAAACAGAAGTGGAACTAAGAGACGCACACATAACATTCATCTGTGAAGAGACAGGAGAAACATTAATCAAGAAAGTATGGGCATCAGATGTGATATTTAAACACCATGCGATAGAGACAAAACCAACATTAAACAAGGAAGAAGTAGAAAGCTTATTTGATGATGATAAATTAATAGTTTTTGAATTAGAATAGGAGGAAACACAAATGGAACAACCAAAAGAAGAAATCAAGAAAGAAGAACCAACTAAAGAAACAGAAATGAAACCCAAACAATGCTGTTGGGAGAACTGCAATAAGCCAGTAGGAGTATTCCTGAGCCTTCCAGCAATACAAATAGTAGAGAATCAGATTCAAAGAATTGGAGAAAGTATAGTAAAGATGCCATTCTGCAGATACCACCAACTAATTGCAGCATCAGGATTATGTCAGGCATTAAGGGACCAAAAGGATCCTACAAAGTGGAATCTTTATGCACCAACAGAAATAGTAACAGTAGTAGAAACAACAGTTGCAGCCATGGTATTCTCTGGGCAATTTCAAAGTATGAACGATGTAAAGAATAAAGCAGAAAACATGATCAAGACTAAGGAGAACGTAAAAGATGAAAATAAAGGAACGAGTTCAAAGGATAAAAAAGAGTAATCTCCAAATCTCCAAGGGGTACAGTAATACACTTAAATGTAGCAAAGGAAGAGCAGAAGGACTGAGCCATAAGATAACAAAGTTCTGGATAGCGAATTACTGCTGGGAACATTCCCTCGAATTCGCATCAGAGGTAGTCTTCAAAGATAACCAAAGGGCAGACATAGTTATTAAAGACTGGAATGTAGCAATAGAAGTGCTGGGCACAGAATCAGTTAAAGACTTTTCAAAAAAGAGATATCCAATGCCTGCAGTACCAGTAAGCGCAATGATGCCAGTAAAAGATATCCTTGCAATGATGAAAGACATAGAGCAGACTGATGGAGATGGAGCAGATTATTATATCAGAAAACACATGAACGACCTTGCAACAAACAAACGAAAATATTTAATCAAGACGATGGAGGATATGGCATGAAAACCGAAATATTATTTATATTATTTATATTATTTATGTCAGGGTGCACTAAGATACACCACAACGAAATAATATCCATAGACCTACCCAAAGAGTGTGGGGTTTATACAATGCATGGGAAATCTATGGAGCCAAGGATCATGAAAGGAGATTCAATGATAGTGTGCTGGATTGATGAAACAGAACAGATAGGAATCGGAGAGATCGCTTGCTTTGATATTGGAAAATATTGTGCAAGAGAAGACTGTGAAAAATTTGATTTCGGTAGGGCAGATACATGTTGCCACAGGGTCGTAGGGATTGATGAAGACGGATACAAACTCAAATCAGAAGCATGGCATCAACCAACACAAACAGTAAAAAGAGATGAAATAATATCAAAAGTCAGGGGTATATTAATATGAATATGAAACAAAAAATCGAAGAATGGCTGGACTCGGCACCAGAAGGGCTTGAAATATTCACACCAGAGATTGAAAGAATAGAAGAGCCATTAATGTCAATGGGAGAAAGGATGCCAATGCTTATCTCAAAAGGATACGAGATGACAATCAGAGCAACGATGCAGAAATACTCGGAGAAATGAGTAAAATGATGCACGAAAGGTTGAGATTATGAGAGGTAGATAATATGATTGATAAACTAAAATTTTTAATAGACAAAACTGAAAATAACCCAAAGTTGAAATCACTATTATTAAAAGTTGCTGCAATGCCCGAAGATAAACAAGATGCAATGCTAAAAGTAATAGAGATAGTAATTAAATCTCGTTAAATGGAAATAAAATGACAAAAGAAGAAATATTAAAGGATATGAGAGAATTGTTAAGCTGGGCTGATTGGCATAGTAGGGTTGATTGTGTATTTGATTTAACAAAGATATTACCAATATTAAACAAATATTCTATCAAGGTAAATCTTGCATTTGAACCAGATGAAGATTGCAATTTAACAAAGGAAGAAGTGGTATTATTAAACGTACTCTCACACTTGTAGGAATTTAGGAGGAATAAAATGATAGAAGGAGCACAAAAGGCAGGAATACCCTGTAATCTTTGCGGTTATATGTTAATTGTAATAGATGATGTAGTTACTTGCCAAAACAAGAAATGCAAAAACCATCTAAAAGCGGTAAGACCAAAGTGAAAAAAAAAGAATTTTACACTTGTCTCTGCAGAAGATGCAAAAAGACTTTTTTATTTAGAACACGTCAAGGGACAATTTGTAAAGATTGCAACAAAAGCAATAACAAAAGAGAGCACATGTATGGGCTATAAAAGTATGATAAAAGTGAAAGAATTAAAAGCAACAAGAAAAATAGAGAATTAAGGAAAGCAATGTGCTGGGGCCACCGATACTTGGATTGCCTCCAGATATCACTTCTACGGTCCCGGCTTATTGCCCTAATCAAAACATTTAAATATCAGACAGCCTAAAGAAACTATATTCTGAGCAGTACAAGGAGGAGACAAATATGTCAAATGAACAAGAAGTAGACGAATCAGATAACTGCGTATTTATAGGAAAGAAGCCAACCATGGCCTATGTGTTCGCTGTTCAGACTCAAGCCCAAACCCATTCAATTATTAAAATTCTGGCAAGAGGAAGAAGTATCAGCCAAGCTGCAGACGTTTCTCAAATAGCTTTAAACCGATTTCTTCAAGGATGGAAAATGGAAACTATAAATCTAACTACTGAAGAAAAACAGACTACGCAAGAGACAAATCACACAGACAGAGTAAGTGTCATTGAAATAATTTTAAAGAAGCAGTAGCCAGTAGAACATTAAAAAAATAGGAGGACAAGATGCCGACAATTTCAGAAATACAGTCATATTTGGTAAAAACTCAGAAGAGCGAAGAAGACCCAATCACAGATAAATCTAAAGCCAGAGTCACCAGACAAATGGCAGAATCAGTTAAAAAAATAACCCCTCTTTCTAAAGGTAGGTGCAACATATGCAGCACAGAAACAGAACGACTTGTCCCAGCAACAATGGAAGTCTGCATAGCATGCGCTAACAAATTCATAAAACGAGGTTCAGGACTTAAAGTAATAAAGAAGGAAGCAAAAGACACACACTGTGACAATTGCCTTGTTCGAACCTTTACAATTTTCTTAGTTAATCCATTAATGTGTCACAAATGTTCAAGAACAATTGCCAGAACGCACAAGTATGGAACTAAAGAAATGAACAATGAGATTAAAAAAGAAGATCAGGAGAAGGCAAAATGGAAACAATAAATGTAAAGATAACCGAAATCATACCAAACATTAAGAACCCAAGAAAAATCACTCAGCATGAATTAAAGAAATTAATGAGAAGTATTCAAGAGTTCGGATTTGTTGAGCCAGTAATATTAAACAAGAACAAGGACCGATACAATATTGTAATAGGTGGCCATCAAAGGATTCAAGCAGCAAAGAAACTGGGATATAAAGAAGTACCATGTGTTTATGTAGACTTACCAGAATCAGACGAACATCTTCTTAATGTAGCATTAAACGAAATATCAGGAGATTGGGATGACCAGAAACTATTCGATTTATTGAAAGACTTGCAAGAGAAGGGAGCAGACCTAACACTGACAGGGTTCGATGAACCAATCATAGATGAGATAATGGCATCAAACTTGGAAAGAGAAAAAGAGGGATTAATCGATGTCGCACCAGTACCACCAGAGAAACCAAAATCCAAATACGGAGAAATCTACGTAATGGGAGATCATAGATTAATGTGTGGAGATTCAACGAAGGAAGCAGACATGGCAAAACTAATGAAAGGCAAAGTAGCAGACATGAGTTGGACAGACCCACCATACGGAGTAAGCTACAAAGGGACCAACAACCCAAATTGGAAAGATTGGGGAGTCATGAACAATGATGAACTCAGAGGAAACGACTTGTACGTATTTTTAAAAGGAATCTATGAGAATGTATTCAAATTTACAAAAGAAGGTGGAGCATTATATTCATGTTACGCCAGCATCAATCACAGAATCTTCGAACAAACACTAAACGAAGCAGGCTGGATAGTAAAGCAACTATTAATATGGGAAAAAGGTCACGTACTTGGGCATTCTGACTACCACTGGTGCCATGAACCAATATTATATTGCAAAAGGGGAGAGCAAAATACCACATGGTACGGAGATAGGACCCAGAAAACATACATACTCAATTCTACAATCGAGCAATTGGAAGATTTAACAAAGGACAAACTGGTAGAAATCATAAGCAACATCAGGAAAGACTCAGATATTATTCATTTACGAAAGGATCCTTCAAACCAATACTTGCACTCAACCCAGAAACCAGTAGAACTCAGCAAGATCATGATAAAGAACAGCTCAAGACCAACCGAACTGATACTGGAACCATGCTGTGGCAGTGGAAGCACACTCATGGCATGCGAGACATCATCCAGAAAATGCTACGCAATGGAACTGGACCCCAAATATTGTGATGTGATCCTAACCAGATGGGCAGGCTTCACAGGCAAAGAACCAATAAGAGAGTCCGATGGCAAGAAATGGGGAGAAATCAAGAAAGAATGAAATTTTTAAGTACATTCTCAGGAGTTGGTGGATTTGAGAAAGGCATAACAGATTCAATACCAGGAGCAGAATGTATCGGAGTATCAGAAATCG
>Ga0075116_10000315_pt1 | contig 22749 bp, 28 predicted proteins | sample AntAceMetag02UKC_FD_69786 | JGI IMG/M metagenome (GOLD analysis project Ga0075116, IMG submission 69786) | Saline lake microbial communities from Ace Lake, Antarctica- Antarctic Ace Lake Metagenome 02UKC | ecosystem: Environmental > Aquatic > Non-marine Saline and Alkaline > Saline | place...
CCTTCACCCAATGGAACATCCTGTCCTTGCTGTGATGCTATATGTTTTGGAGTTGATAATGTAGATGGGCATCCTATGAATGTAACTGTTTACGGAAGAGAAGATGGTTATGGATACTATGATATATTCACACACTATGAAAACATAACAAACGGAACTTACTGCTTTTGTTTTGATACAATACAACCCACAATTACACCACATGCAGTTGCCCACAGCCATACAGCTCAAAATGTAACAGTCATTGATACTTGGTATAATGTAACATTTGACCACGGAGATGCTCATCATATACAAGCAGACCCAACTACAGGTATTGTTACAATATTATCATATGGTCATTATTCTGCAACTTTTTGGGTTGCAGTTCAAGATACAAGTGCTAATCCAACAGGACAAAAAATGGCGGTAAAAGTATTACAAAATGGTACGATGGAAGTTGACGGTAGTTATAGAGAGCTTGAATTTACAAAACAAGCCAAAGAACAACATTTGTCTAGTTTTGTACATAAAGTCTTGTGGCCAGGAACAACCCTGCAATTCCAATTTATTGGTGATAGTATCAATCAAGCTATAACAACAACTGGAACATGGTCGACAGACAACATATCTTTTTATGCTTATATCCAGGATACAACTATAGAAGAGCATCATCCTTTACGATATAATGAAACTTATTATTGGTATATCAATATAACAGATGCAGTAACAGGAGAAACAAGTGATAGTAACATATTTCAATTTAGAACAGCAGAAAACCCTGACTATTGTTTCTGTGGAAACTTTAGTGATGAATATAGTGATTTATTATGTGGTTGTGGTAGTAATACAGTTGGTATCATAGGAGTTACAGGATTAATTGGACTAGTAGGCTGGTTCATGGTTAGAAAAAGAATGATAGAAAGAAAAGGAGGCAAACTATAATGTTAGATTTTATATTTGGAATAATGTTGATATTTGGATTTATGTTTTTTATGCTGGCACTAGAGAAAGAGTCATATGTAGTATCAATGGTCAGCTTCTTACTATGGCTGTTCATATGGGCACAATCAATGATGATAACAGTTCCCTGTGACACTAACTACTCAGAGTGGGGACTTCAGGCACTAGCTTTTGGGTTTATGATGCTGAGCATAGTTATGTCAATATTCTATCTGTTATCAAATTATTTTAACAAGCAACGAGAGATAGATGAAGGAAACATGAAAATGAAGGCAGAACTGCTCTCACAACGCCACAAAAGATAAATATTCAATAAAAAATACTAATAACTGGCGCAATAAGAGAGTTATATAACAAACTATATCATTTATATAACTTTTACAAAAATCTCTCTCCTTATGTTATATAACATTTATATCATCAAAAGAATATATATACAACCCCCTGTATATACATACCTATTAAAAACTAAAAAGGAGGACCAAGAATGAAGACAAGATTCGGCTTCATAGACCCCGGCGCAATAATGGGCGTTGTTGTATCACTGATAATTTTAGCAGTGGGTGTTTTCGCATTTTTTGTTACCATAGACCAAATAGGCACTACAGCCTCAACTGGAGCAAACAAATATATGATAGAAAACGCAGTAAACAACGTTTCAGCAACTGGTAACGCAGTATTTAATATCATAGGTATTGTACTTATCATAGGAGCCATTATGTCCATCGTAGGTCTCGTCTATAACTACGTCAGATAGAATAGGTGATAACTATGAAAACACAATTTAGTTTCATGGACCCGGGAGCCATAATGGGAGTAGTAGTCAGCTTGATTATTCTCGCCGTTGGTGTGTTTGCTTTCTTTGTTACAATTAGTAACATACCAGACTCAGCAGCACCAACAGACGGCAATATGTCAAATGCAACAGCAACATACTATGGTATAACTAATATTACAAAAACAGGCAATGCAGTGTTTAATATCATAGGAATTGTTCTAATCATCGGCGCTATTATGTCTATAGTTGGCTTAGTATATAACTACGTAAGATAGTTAAGATGAGAGCGCAGGTTCTCATATCTTTATTCTTTATGTTCTTATGAAAAAAACAAAACTGATTAAAGTAACAAAAAATACTTACATTCCCCATGCTTTTGGTAGATTTAATTTGAATGCTGGTGACTTTGTAAGAATAAAAGTAATAAAGGTGAAAAAATGATAAAATTCTTAAAAAATAATAAAGCTTTTGTGGACCCAAATCAAATAATGTCAATAATACTTGTCTTAATCATATTTGCAGTTGGAGTATTTGTAGTATACGTTGCTATTGGTGGATTAGAAACTTCACAAGTATCACCAACCTATGATGAAACATTCACTGTAACAGACTCATCAGTTAATCAAGATTGCTCCACAGACGAAGCAGGAATGACAGGAATAACAGTTACTCAATATAACGGTTTAGAGTGGGTTAGTGTTGACTCAGCTTTCTGGTCGTACTCTGGCACTGTTGTCACTGTTACACCAGGGGGAATGGATTAATGAAACTAATTCACATTCTGATAATATCAACTCTAATAGTATCAATGGCAAGTCCAATCTTGGCATTTACACCACCAAAAATACTTCCACCAGGAACAGTTATTCATGGAGATACAATATCAATATCAACTACAAACGCATATCTATCTGCAAACCCAACTCAACTAACAAGCGCTGGATGGGTAGAATTTGAGTTCACACCAAAACTACTCCACGGCGCTAACTCATTTGACTGCATACTAGGTTTCAACAACCCCAACGTTCAACCAACCAAATTTGAGATATGGGTAAACTATCCACATAACAAGCTTGACAAAAAACAAATATACGACCAACCATCCACAAAAACATTCCTTTACGTAACAAACATCAAAGAATTAGACATCAAAGACTATTCATTATACTCTGTTAACTATGGAACTAACATGAACACCCAACTCTGTGAAATAGTGTATTCAGGAGGAACTAAAAATATAATAGCATACAATGAAAAAACAAATTGGGGATTAAATACAACATTCAACTATTCTTCTGAAGCAACAATACCTTACGTCCATGAAGAAACATACTGGGATTGGCTTCCAATTGATACACCATGGATAGAAGAAACTTACAACCATGAAGGAATGGACACCTGGTTTACAAAAGAAGATATACCTGTAACAAAAGATACTAACTATAAAGCACGAGCTTACATAAACATTCCATTCAAAGGACTTGAAGAAAACTCTGGTGAATACTACTGGGCAATAAAACCACATACTTTAACTTTAAAGGAGTCAATATCACAAGACAAAATAACATGTCTTGACCCTTGGTGGAACAACTCTTGGTCATACTACAAATATCTAGGTATAAATCACAAAAACGACTCCTATCAAATGAGAATTAATTTATCAAAACCAAACTCAGCCGACTCTATCTACACGACAGATACAGAAGGACACTGCGCTGATGATTTTGGGGATATACGTTTCACTGATGTATGGAATAACACATTATCATATTGGATAGAAAACTACACCACAGCAGCCGACGCAATAATCTGGGTTAAAGTTCCTGCCAATGTATCAACTTCCCATGCTGGAATTCTAATGTACTATGGTAGTGCAGGTGCAACATCAATTGCTGATGGTAACGATACCTTTATATTTTTTGATGACTTTGACGGAGCTGCACTTGATGTTTACAAGTGGAATGGTATATCTGGAACAATTCCTGTTGCAAACGGCCATGTAGTTCTTGACGCTAGTGATAGAATGTATACAAACAACTCAAACTACGGCTTATTTAACTCACCTGAGAATGGTGGTGCTCGAGCTAAGACAAATTTAACTGTAACAGACTTTGACAACTATCTAATGCAATTTGAACCATATGAGAATTTTTCATATAGTTTAAGAATGGTTTCATCTGATAATGATGCTCCTGGAAACATAGATGGTGTTTCTTGTGTAGTTAAAAACTGGAATGATGTTACAGAAGAAAGTATAGTTAACGACCACTCCTGTCCACCAATGAACAGTCAAAATAGGTTAATGATAGAGTGGGCAAACATAAGTAATAATGAGTCTCCATTTGCTAATTTTTGGGTTATAAATAATACAGGTGGTGAAGAACTTTGTATCTTTCAAACTACTAATATTTTAGCTGTTCCTGATATTCCACTAAATTTAACTCATGCATGTTTTTCACCAACAGCATCTGCTATGACAATCAACTGGACATGGGTTGGCAAATTCAACGTTACAGAACCAAACTTCTTTAACATAGGTGCAGAAGTAGCAAAAGCTGGAACAACTCCTTCCTTCTATACAAACACTACAGGATATGAATTTGGTAACTGGTCATTCCAAGAAAGTGTTCGTGAAGGTTCACTAGACGAAGAATGGTTTGAGTCAAATTATACATCATGGGGTGTTAACTGGTCAGACCAACCACATATGAACTGGACATATGTATGGAATTCATCTGGACAACAAACATTTGGATACTCACTTTTAAACAACTCTGGTATGAACAGGTCACAATCACTTGTATGGATACAATATAACACTTCCCAATCATGGTATTACGACACTTATATGGGTGTAGTCTACGCTGCAAGAAACGCATCATCATTTGATATGGCACTATATGGTTGGAATGGACAATATGTTTGTTACATGCTTTCATGGAACGGAACCAATTTAACCAATTCAAACGACTCAACTCTTGTTGAATATCCTTGGGATGCCTACGACTATGCTCAAGATGATTTGGCAACTGAACACTACTGGGAATTCCAACCTTGGGAAGACACTGGAGCTTGGATTAAAACAATCTACAATGAATACAATGGTAGAGTTCAAACTAAATGTTGGGGCGACCCATCTCTAATTGGACTAATGGCAGAAGATTTATACTGGTGTTACGATGGCAATCTTACTAATGAAACTACAGCTGTAAGTTCAATAAAATACGACAATAATCAAAGCTATGGTCTTGCTGTTTGGTCACCAAATGCTACAGCAGACCTTCCAACAGCTCATTTTGATACCTTTAATCTTTGGCAATTAAACTACTCTCTAAACTCAAGCGCATGGATAAACATATCTGACAACAACCACTCTCGACCACACATGGATTATCCAATTGTAAACGCTTTAGAATTTGCAGTTGAGTTATCACAATTCTGGAACGCAACTATGACAGGAAACGCAACTATGGATAATGTTTCTTGGATGATGAAGAACATAACTAACAAAATGAACCTTGAGTCACGACCTTACGACTCTAGACCACACTCAACAAATCCACTAGACCAAAATGATACAGTTTACTACTACTCCTGCATATTTACAAACTGGTCGCAATTTGTTCAAGAATACATACCTGATGCTTGGCACCCAGGAACACCAAACAGCATTCTATATCTTCACATTCAAGCATGCCACGACGGCTCTGACGATTTGTTCGTAGACGGATGTTTTGTTGGGTTTGATGTCGACAACGACAGAAAGATAGATGATAATGATAGGTTCTTCTGGTTCGACGATGTGCCAAATAACTTTGAGTGGCATGGAAACACATTCCAACCTGGAGTATTTAATGCTGTAGCTGATACATATCCATCGGACACTGATAGTTATATTAACTTACACAGATACAGAGAACATATGCAGTTTAACTTTTTAATAGGTCTAGACCAACTTAAAAAGTCAAATGGTGAAAACATAACTCTTAACGACGTTTTTGGGCTTACAATCTTAACATATAACTTTGACGACGACGCAGCCTGTGTCTGGCAGAACTGGAATGAAACAAATCCTGCCTTTGCAACAGACGACCAATGTTATCATTCTGAGATAGACGCATCTGTAGTTAAGCAATACTTCTTTAATCAAACATACTTCTTTGACGACGACCTTCAACAAAACACAACCACTCTTACTAGATTTGGTGAAGGTCAAATTCGTGGAACATGGTTAAATTCAACTTCTGGTGGATATGTAGTTACTATAGATGTCAATTCTTCAAACACTTCAATCGACTGCACCAATGCATCATTTGGACAATTTATCAACTTAACAATAAATGTCACAGCTGGAGGCGCTCCACTAACAGGTATCTTTGTTAACTTTACATGGCTTAACTGTTCCTGTTCTGACTGGAACTTTACTTACAACTGTTCAGGCTCAGACATAGGTGGACTAATTGACGCTAATCTAACATTCTATAACGACACCTGCAACGCTACACTAACTTTACAAGACCTTGCTATAGACCAATCAATTGAAGCTTGGATACGTATCAATATCACAGAGTGCACTGACACCAACGGCTCTTTTACTATCTGGGCAAATGTGACAACAACAGAAGGCGCTCTCGACTATGATAGTGTTAATGTAACATGGTGTCTTTCAACAACATTACTACGAATTGTCGGTAGAACTCTTGTTCCAAATGTTGCTAATATAGCCGACTCAGTATTTAACATACTAGGAATAGTAATGATAATCGGAGCAATAATGCTCATTGTAGGAATTGTTTTTAATAAATCAGGAGTAAAATAATGGAGCTAAAATGGATAAGCTCCTTGTTTTATTAATTTTACTATTCACGATTATGTTATTTACACAAACAATATCGGCAATAAATTCAACACCATATGTTGACACTCTTGGTCTGCCAAATAGAAATGCATTTGACCTTGAGAACGTTAATGCAAGATGGTGTCCACTTTCTAATACAGTATTTACTGCTGGTGGTGAAAACGAGACTACAAACATTACTGAATGGTCATACAACTCAGCACCACTAAACAGAGTTGCTCAGCTTTGTAACTATACAGACGGCGCTGATGGAAGTGGAATGGGAATGGCATACAACTGGTACGAACAAAACCTTTATTTTTATGGTGGTATGAACAGAAGAAACATTACATGGATTGAACCTTTAACCCACAACGTTTACAATCTAACAGAACTAATCCCACAAGAAACAACTTCTGTTGTTGAATGGAAACGTAATATAGGAGCAACATATTGTCCTTTAACAAACTCAACATATCTATTTGGAGGACTCGTTCAACAAAGTGGTGGTGAATGGCACCCAACTGCAAATATATCAATACATACACTCCATAACAATTCAGTATACAATATATCAACAAAACTTCCTGAACCTTTATGGGGATATAACTATCAAGGACAATATTCACCTGATTACAACTCTGTAACTTTCTTTGGGGGCAAACTAATAGCAACTCCATATCCAAACTACATAGGCTCATTCAGTTTCAACAACGACTCATATTGGAAGTCATCAAATACATTTGCTTCTCAAATGTGTGACTCTGCTGTATTCTATAACACCTACGACAATAAATACTATATGGGTGGTGGAGTTCAACCACCAGGTACCTATTATAAAGACATATACTCCTTTGACCCACAACACGATACATTAATAAAAACAGCAGTGACAATACAAGCAGAAACAGACGACATGGCAGCAGTTTTTAATATGTCAATGCTTTCGGGTTTCTTTATATGGGACGTCGACAACTACGGCAATGGTAACGACCATCAATATTACATAACACGACTATCTCTAAACAATTCTGCATTTACTATACCACAATTTGAATCCATATACAACAACAGAACCTTAGCAAATCTAACAGACTATATGAATTATCAATGGGGCAACCTAACAGCAACTGAATACCCACGATACAATAATTCAGTCGTATACGACAGTACACCTATCGTAGAATGGTATAAAGTCACAACTAATGGTGAATATGATGGAACATCTGTTCCCAATTACAACCTGTCTATTGCAGACGACATAGATTTTACAGAAAACCTTACAACATACAACACATCAGACTATCCACTACTAACATCAGAATTTGAGTCTCTTGTACGTTTCCAAGTCCCTGAGATACTTAACAATGGAACTAAATTTATAAGAGTCAACAACTCTTACGGCAACGACTCTGACATATTTACATTTGAAGGCGCTTGGGAGAACATTAAGACAGAGGAGATAAGAGTAACAGGTTCAATACCTATTCCAAACACACGAGCGACAACAGATAGTGTATTTGCTATAGTTAGTGTTCTTATAGTTATATCTGCAATTCTTTTAATATTAGCAATAGTAAAAAAATATGAGGTGAAATAATGAAACGTGTGAAAGCACTAAAACTAAAAAGCAAAAAGTTGAAAACAATAAAAGTAAAATCAAAAAAGATAAAACAAAAAGGCAAGTATCAGTGGAAGGCTTAAATGAGACGCAAACGTTCTGTTAAAAGAAAGATGACACTGCGTATCAGAAAACCCAAACATAGAAGGAGATGATATCAAATGGCAAAAAAGAAGTACGTATTTACTAAAAAGCGCAAAGCAGCTTTAAAGAAAGCTCAACGTGCAAGACGTAAGAAGAAGAGATAATCAAACAACAAAATACCTTATCTGCCAATCTTCAGGCACCTTTCTTATTTCATTATAATTTACAAGCCAACATTCTTTATTACTATCAACAAAAAAGTTAACCACATGATGACTGCTTTTATTGGTTTCAAAGGAGGCCACTCCTATGGGTATTCCTGACCATCCAGATATAGTGAATTCACCCAATAGTCTAAACGCATAGTCGTCACAATCATAGAATTCACTCTCATATTTATAGAAGTTAAAGTGCTCACTAATAAACTTTCTAATATCAACTTCTCTAACTAATTCATACTCTCTATCCACTGTTATATGCTTATCTACATGTCCAAACTCATCCAATATCAATGTCGTTAAGTTACTACCACTTATAGTACTAATAACCTGTGGTACATACATTTTATCATCCTGCTCAACATCAACATATACATATTCTATCTCGCTTTTATAAGGGTTCTGTACTAAAATAACAATACAACAGACCAACACTCCGATTATAATTAAATCAATATATTTTGTTTTCATTTTATCAATCTCTCCTTTGTTAATTCAATTGCCTTTTTATTACTGTCAATTCCTATCCACTTTCTATTTAACTTATGAGCAACAGCTAATGTAGTTCCACATCCACACATTGGGTCTAATACTACATCACCTTCATTTGATGATGCTCTAATAATACGTTCAAGAAGTTTCTCAGGTTTTTGAGTTGGGTAACCAAGTTTTTCTGAACTACCACCTTGAAGTGGAGCTACATCATTTTCAACCCACAAATCTGATATTGGTGGTCCTTTAGCTTCCAATAAATAATGTTTTAAACGATATTTTCCATTTTTTGTTGTATAAATTTTTCCTTCTTCCCACCATTTACCCATAGTCTTTTGAGAATATATCCACCTTGATTTAACACCTTTCCACTCATATTCTTTCATAGTTGCAAATCCGCCAACTGTTGTCTTATTATCAAGAGCCACTGTCTGATATTTTCCTTTTCCGTCTCCATCATCATAACGAAAAGAACTTAAATACTTATCATCTGGTTTCTTTTTTATTATATTGAATGTGATTTTATTTGATTTTGAATAAAAATATATTACATCATATTGTTTTCCAAAACCTACAGTCTGTGATTTTACACTATTTGTTCTTTTCCATACTATTCCATTCCTGAAATTACGGGGGCCAAAAATTTTATCTAACATAATTCGAATGTGGGCATTGGCATGCCAGTCGCAGTGTAGGTATAAACTTCCCGTATCTTTTAACACTCTATGACATTCTTTAACAACTTTTTTTATCCAACTAATAAATTCATCATCCTTTTTTTTAACAAATATTCCAATATTGAATGGAGGGTCTAAGTAAATTAAATTAATTGTCTTGTTATCAATCTCTTTCATGACCTTTAAACAGTCACCTTGAATTATTTTGTTTATATACTGTTTCATTTTATCTCAACCTATTTAATAATACAATCTTATCGTCTTTCTTTAGTGATTTTATATGACTTAATCCACCTTTTGACATTTCAATCAACTCTTTTTTAAGTTCTTTAAATATTTTGTTATTTCTATGTTCGTTTTCTTTATTATATTTGCCCATTTTAAATCATCATCTTCTTAATTATTTTATTTGTATAAGTGTCCATATTTAAACCTACTAAAAATTTCTTCTCTATACATTGAAGTAATAAGGAAGTATATAAATAATGAAATCAACATTCCAAACATAACACCAGCCCAAAGTTCACTTACTTTTAATAACCCAACAAACATCATTATCGGAATCATTCCTACTCCAACTAATACTAGTCCAATATCTGTCCACTTATTTGACTTAAAATCTTCATCTTCTTTTTTTATTTTTTTACTTCCGCATTTTTTACATATCATTTTTTCACCTCTTTATTTAATCCAATCATGCACTGATGCAATCTTCTCATTCCCTTCAGTCTTCCAACCTTCACCTTTAGTTCGTGCAAACAACTCTATCTTCTCCGCATCAGGGAAGTATTTATCAATCATTCTCCTGAAGTATGCAGGTTTCTGACTGTGCTTTTTTTTCTTTTCTTGATATACAGAATTAATTATTATTGAGTTTTTTGGAACAGATACATCACCTTTCTTCCCAACCAGCAACAATTCATGCTGACCTCTGAACCAAAAGCCCATACCATCTTTACGCACTTTATCCCAAACAGCACAAGATTTATACTTAAAACCCCATGCTTTCATTACTTCTAGTGCTTCTGGTAGTAATGGAGCAGTTGCCCATAAGAATAAAACAGCATTCTTACACTTTGGTATTGGATAATTCTTAATATCATCTAACTCCATAACATTATAATGGTCTGTTAATTTCTTCCATTTTGATAAAGTAAAATCATACTTCCACGGCGGGTCAGCATATATCACCTTAAACAAAGGGTCTCTGCTTTTTTGGGTTTTATTCTCCTTAATCATTTTATCACATTCCTATTTTAAACTAATGGGCGTTTGTTTAATCCATTTATCGACACTAATTGCATTCCTTATTCTTTTTTGTTTGGCAAAGTTGGGTGTTATTTCTTTGGTTTTTAAACTTTCTAAATATTCTAATTCATCACATATATCATCTTTAGCTTCAGCGTATATGTTATCTAATCCAGCATCTAACAACTTACAAATTCTTTCTGCTTCTTTTAATCCAAATATTGTATCAAGAGATAGTCTGAAAACTCTATAAGCATATTCACCAGTTTTATTGTGTGTGCAACACTTCATCACAGTATATCGTTGGCGAATTATCAAAGTTCCTTTTTTAATAAAGAAAGGTGAAGCTATACATCCAATCGGTTTATCTTTTGTTCCATGCAGTTTACATAATCCATTCTCTAGTTTGTGTGGGCACTCATATTTACAACAAGCACCTTTACAAACATTGATGATGTAATCCTTTGAGCACATAAATCTCCAACGCATCATCTTGCCTGATATTTTTATATTCACTTACTCCACCTTTGATAATATCCACTCTTTCTTCTTTGGCCTTTGTCCTTACTACCTTTGGGTCTTCCCAATTTCTTCCCCTTTGCCTTTGCGTTGGCCAACCCTTCTCTAGTTCTTTCACTAATCAAATCCCTTTCAAACTGATTAAAAGCTACAATAACATTAAACTGTAGCCTTCCAGACGCAGTTGATAAATCAATATTGTCTGTTATACTAATAAAAGGAATTCCTTTATTGTAAATATTTTCAATATCATTCAGCGCTTCTTTGGCTGTTCTTGCCCATCTATCAATCTTCCAAACGCACACACCATCGTACTCTTTGTTTAACAACTTTTGATATAACATATTCTTAACTGGACGTGTCTTGCGTGTGCTCTCTTGTTCTTCCAAATACTCAAAGTCCCAACCTTCTCTATTAGCTTTATTAATCAACGCTTTCTTTTGCATCTCTGGGTTCTGGTCTAATGTACTAACCCTAGCATATAGTGCGTACTTCATAACTTCCACCTATGACCACAATTGTTACAATAGAATGATACCGCCTTTGTTTTAGTATTATATGTGGTAGCTTTATTATAACTTCCACACGTTGGACATTTAATAGATGAGTATTCGTCATAGTTATGTGCTACTCTATCTTGTTCTTCGTAATATGTTCTATACTTCATACCTTAACCTCCCAATCAATATTTTTGTTACCTTTCTTTTTTAATTTTTGATACTCTTCAAACCCTTTCTTCCCATAGTACTCACTCCAACCCAACGCTTCATGTATCTCATCCAATTGTTTATATGATGGCATCCATAGAAAGTCCTTTGCTAACAAGTCATCAGGTAGACCTTCAAATGATACCATCAATCGTTTATTATTCCACACCCAATTCTGAGTGGTACTACGTTCAGGGTGCTTATCGAACTTCAGCTTTCTAAAATGTATTTTTATGTTCATATGAACCTTCCTATCACAGTTCCAATCAACCAACCAATAAGTGGACATGATATTCCTACCACAATCAACTTTAAAAGTTCATATGAATTTGATTTCTTATTACAACGCACGTGTGTGTCACGTGTTGACAACAAGTTACAAAACAGAATACAACCACCTAACAGGGAGTAGTGTACTACTACTCCCTTGTTAGTGTGGTTGTTTCTGTTCTTTTGGGTGTATGGCGGTTGATGATTAATGGTTCGGTGGCTTCCAAAATGAGTAAAAAAAGAAAGCTTAACCATCAGCTATCACCCACCCACTTGTTTAAATCTGTCATACAGGTCATACGTCAGCGACACACCAATTACTATCACACCTATAGCCCATATTAATAGACTGTAATCACTCAACTGTATCACCTTCGTATATCTTTCTCTTTAGTTTCTTTCTTTGTTGTTCATGTGATAGAACATCACATATGATTACAATACAAGATAGTATCCAAACCAATATAAGAACATTTAATGTTATCTGTGCTGGTCGGAACATGAATGTAATTAATGTTCCAGCATTTGCAGCAGACAGACCAAAATATATCAGTGCTCTACTCACTCGTTTCATTATATCACCTTACTCTTTTTTGATAGATATATCATTGTCACTTTGTTTCTATACTCACCTTTGATACCTGCACTTAACAATATACCTAGGTCACTCATACTCATCTGCCTTAATGTTTCTTCACTTATCTCTTTTACTTTCTCTATATCTTTCATTTTATACCTCCTTTTTTATTGTGTAATTACACAAATTACACATGTAATCTACCATTATGCCCACTACTTTACTCAATCCAATTCCCAGTATTCTACCACATTCCAACAGGTAACAACAAAAGGAAGGAATTGAACTAGTAATACAGGGGGTAGAACCACTCTCCCACATTATCTTGGTGTGTAGTAGCAAAAAACAGCGTGGAACTGGAATATGAAGGTTTAAGCTACTACACACTCTCAAGATGCTCTGTATACTATATTGTCCAATCAACTGTATCATCTCCACTTGGTAACATCACATAGCTTAGTACAAAATTCCCATGAATATTATCAACTATTCTACATTCAATCATCTTGGGATACTTTTGAAATAAATCACTAAGGTATTCCAATAACTTCTGCCCACCAAGGTTCTTATTGACTAATATCACCTTCTCACCAGTTACTTTTGGGTGTTTAGTCCATCTCCAAATGTACTCACCATCTACTTCAATTCTCTCGACGTTCTCCTGCTCTCTCATTGATAACTCCCTTTCACTTGAGTATATTGAGTTACCATAGAAAGCAACTTTATTAGACTCGTACTTTGGTTTAACTAATGATAGTATCTTAATCTTGTCTTTTCTTATTGGTACTTCTTTCTGTGGATAAGAATGCTTCTTAATGTACCAATGCTTATCATTATAGTGGTCCTTCATCTTACTTGTATTATCATTGTCGGCACGGAAGCTGTCAACTTTATAACTAAAGTCACAATACTTACAGTTTATTACAAAGCCGCCGTTTGGTTTTGATATTGATGCATCATATTTCATTCCACTTCACCTATTCTGAAGTCCAATTTTTGAACAGCCATCTCTCCATTTTCAAATTGTTCTCCACATTCTTGACATAGACAACTATACCATTTATGGCTCCAAATCTCATCTCCTACTTTATCTCCACATAGTTCACAACGTTCTTTTCTCATTCTTCATCACCATTTTCTAACAGTTCACAACAATCTTGACATAAATGTTGATATTGTACATAACTCCAAATCTCGTCACCTACGATTTGGTCTCCACAAAGTTCACAAACAGCGTTTCTTTTAGCCCATTCTAAATGTTTCTTTTGTCTGTATCGTTTCATTCTTCGTTCTTCAACTTCCTTTTTGGTTTCTATTTCTTCATTCATCATTTTGGGTTTCACCTATAATTCTGTAACACACCCCCCCTTTATATTAGTTCCCCCTTACTCCCACTCCCGTTAAGTGTAACTAGTATATAAAACCTATCCCATTTTTAATAGTCAGAAAACTTTAAATAGGATGATATATATATATGTATTGTGGTTATATGATAATCAAAACCGTTCAAATCAAGTTGGTCAAAGACAAGTACGACAAATTTATTACAAAGAAAGGTAGACGTACTTGGGATGAATTTATAGATGATATCATTGGAGATTAAATGGTTCTAACACAACAAGAGATACTAAATATGGCACCAAAGCCGTACAAAACATCACAAGAGAAAGAAAGAATATTAAAATCATACTTCCCACTTCCACCACCACACTATATAACACATTATTTAGAAAATAGAGTTTTGTCAAAACCAGGTCCAAATGCATCATCTGCTGAATGGGATTTATATGAAACTCAACAAAGATATATAAAAACAATGCAAAATGAAGAACTAAGAATTCAACAAGAGTCAGAAGACTTCAAGAATATGACTCCTGAAGATAAACTGAAATATGTTCGTGGTAGTTCATCAGATACAACATGGATACTTGATGATAAGACAGTATCCAAAGAAGTTATGATAAACTACATTGAAGGATATATATCTGATGTTGCTAAATTAGAATCAGACAGAGAAGCGGCAATACAAAAACAGGCAGAATTTAATGAAAGATTTGCAGGTATGTCTGTTGAAGAGAAGATGTCAGTAATAGCAAAATCACCAGCAGGTAGTATGTGGATTATTGATGGCAAAGAAGTGTCACGAGTTCAAGCATTAGCTTACTTAAGTCAACATAAACCAGAGGAGTACAAACCAGACTATGATGCTCCAATAACTAGCAGATATACATGTAAAACCAAAGGAGAAGTTGACAATTTAGTTAAAAACTTGAGAGCATCAGGACTTACAACAGTTACATTTAAAGAACCAGATGGAACATATAAAGTAATAGTTAGAGGCAAGCTGCCAGACTACAAAGGTGAAGTAACTAAAGTTGATACAACAGGACAACAAGGTTCATTAGAGAATTATATTCCATATGAAGGTCCATTAACAGGTCTTGATATAGACGTTACAGGCATTGCAGGTGGAGGACCAGCACCACCTGTTTCTAAAGATGAATTTGGCGAACCAGCTCCAACAGTAAATGACGCAGAACAAATTCAAAGAGACATTGATGATAAAATAAAAGAAGTTTTAGATAGTGGAGGAGAATGGATTATTGATGGGAAGACTGTATCGCAAGTTCAAATGCTGTCATACTTACGTTCTCAAAAAAAGGATATGGACTCTTACATATCTGCTCGTAAAAAAATTGATATAACACTAGACTTTTTAAAAGGCAAAGGTTTTGAAACTGATATAGATACATCAGGTAACATCAAAATGATACCACCAAAAAATATGTCACCTGAATATGCAAGTTTTCTTTTGGTTCAATCTGCTCCATCAGATGCAACATTTAAAGATAATGAAGGCAAAGAACTAACAAGAGCAGAAGCTCTTAAAATGGCAAAGGGTGGATTTGATGTTTATGTTTATGGACTATTTGTTGCTGGCCAGCCAGTAAATATAAGAGATTTACAAGCAGTTAGTATGGCTATATTCAGACCAGGTTCAGGAATGTTTGGGGCTGTTCTAGCAGAGACAATAGAAGAACTACAGTACTACTTTGCAAAGTGGTTTGGAACTCCTATAGAACAACAAAAAGAATTAGATGAATACTATGCTGCTCAAGACAGAAGATTTAGAATGCAAGGTTCAGTTATCAAAGGTTTTGATGACCTAGAAAGGGAAGGAGCATCGTGGGATAAATATGCTATGTACTTTAAAGAAGAGCTTGTCTCAGGTGCAATTATGATAGCAACGTTTGGTCTTGGATTTGCAGCTGGCAAAATAGTTCCAATAGCATCTGGGTTTATAAAAGCTGGTGGATTACTATTCAAAATAAATAAAGTTGTTAAATTATCAACTTTACTTAAGATTGCACTTTATGCAGGAATGGGAACAATAATAGCTCCAACAGTTGTAAGAAATATAGTAACAATTAATAAGACACACAATAAGATAAGAAAAATAGATAGTGAATTTAAAACAAAGATTGATGAAGCAAAAACTGAGACAATAAAATCACAGTTAAAACGAGATAAATATTTTAAAGAAGAAAATCTTTACAGACAGCAATATACTGCAATGTCATCGTTATTCCATATTGGTCTTACTTTATTCGTTGCTCACAAGTTTGGACAGAAAGGATATAAGTTGGCAACAAAGTCAACCAGGGGACAAATAACATATAATCCTGAAACAGGTGAACTAACAGGACAGAGATATTTTACATGGCGTGGCAAACAAACATTTTACGGACCAAAAGGAACAAAGTGGTTTAAACCAGAAACTGTATCCTTCCCATCAACAGGGAAAGCACCAGTAAAAACAACAGGTGGTCTAACTTCTTATAAACCACCAATATCTAGTTTAGTTCCAAAAGGAGTATCAGGTTTAAAAGCTGGATTTGTTTTTTACTCTCCAAAGACATTCTCTCCATCAATTTCTACTGTACCTAGTGGCATTTCTGTAACAAAACCTTTTTCACCAACTAAAGTATTAACACCAGTTACAGGCAAATATCCTGGTCCATCTAAAATAACATTTGATAACCTTATACTTAAAACAGAAACAGCAGGCACCCAAACTTATGTTCCAAAAACACCAGCAAAAGTACTAACTCCAGCAACAGGCAAAAGGTTATATTTTAGAGAAGCAGATATACTATGGCGTCCTGAATATGGTGTCAGAAGCAAATATCTTCCATCAACCAAAGTATGGCCAAAACTTCTACCACATCCAAGAGCTTATGAACACCATTTTGTAACCATTGCTTATATGCCACCAGCTTCACCAATGGTGAGATTAAAAAAAGGTATATCTAAAATCTTCACTGTGAAAGACCTTTACAAAAGAGGAGTCATTACAAAACCAAAAGACCCTATTGTGACAACAAGTGGAGCAAGACAACAAATAGTTCAAATCAAAAAAGTAATAACTAAGCAAACTACCAAACTAGTCACCATAGAAAAAAAGCTTGCCAAAGCACAAGAAGATGCTCTTAAACTAAAAAATCTTCAATCTAAAACTAGTCAAGAATTCACAATGCTAAATCAACAATATTACAAACTATACGACCCATCTAAACGACTCCTTGGTTTACAATCTCAAACTGAGAAACTTCTTGAAATGCCAAGTCAGTCTGAGAAACTATTGCAATCTCCAGTTCTATTATACAAACAAGCACAAAAACAAGCATCAAAACTATTGGACGCTAAAATTACAGCCCAATCAACTAAACTAAAACTTGAACAAGCAAAACTCCAAGCCAAAATAAAAAAACAAAAACAAGACCTTGCTCTTATCATGACCCAAATCCAACTACTAGAACGCCAATTAGCATACCAACAAGCAATAGTTCAAGCATTATCTCTTGTCATGCAGCAAGCACAAGCTCTATTACAACAATTACAACAAGCAAAGTCAAAAATGACAGCTCCATATCTTATTCAAAGTACAGCACAAACTCTAAAACAAGCTACTTCTTATTCAATGTATCCATTTTCTTTATCAAAGACTTTAAAGAAAGAAGTAAAAGGACAACAACCATACTATGCCTATGTCAAAAGAAACGCTACTAAGAAAGCCAAATATGTAAAAACAACAAAGAAACCCCTATCAACAGAGAAACAAGCACTTGGTTCAGGTGCTCTTGCAGTAGACCAATCAGTATCACGAACATTTTACGTAGAACCATCAAAAGAAACGCCAGCGTCAAAACCAGGATATGAAAAAACATGGAGTCAACTTAAACATAAGTATAGAAAGCCAATAAGAAAAGGCAAACCAGTTAAGTCAAATCGTTGGATAGAAAAAACAACTCATGCAATTGACTCAAAAGGCGAACTTGAAGGCATTACATTTAAAGGTCAAGCTCAACTTAAAAAAATGAGAGCAATGGGAATACAAACAAGAACAAGAACAAAAACAAAAAGGAGGCAGAATAAAAATGAATATTTTAGCATTTTTTAGATTTTTTGCAATGCTGATGTTTGCTGGAACGCTTATGTTTGTATTTAATAACGTTGCAGATATGGCTCTAGAGTTCTCTTCAGTATCAACATCAGACCCATATTATATTATGCTTGCACTAATATATCATGGAGTATTAGTAATTGTATTGTTTAAAGAGTCAAAAAGATTTTTAGAAAACGTAGGCAAGAGGTCTGAATTATGAACCCAATAAAACAACTAATAACACTAATAGGAACAACATTTATTCTATTTATTTTGTTCTGTTTCTTATGGTCACCAATATTTGGAACAGCATTTGGAGCATTGACAGACATAGCAAATACAACTATTCCAGATGATACTGCATCTGTTCCAGGTGCTAACGCTACATCATATTATGGACACATTCAACTCTTTAGAGAGGTTGCAGGAATGTGTTGGATTATAACTGCTATAGCAGCAGTAGCACGATATATAACTTTGCCAGAAAAAGGTGGAGGACGAGGAGGTGATATAAATGAAAGGCATCAAAGGTTCACATTTGATTAAAAAGACACTAGTTGTATATATAATAGTTTCCCTACTTTTAATATTACAAGTAAATGCAGGTGTGACAGATTTGAGAGATAATTATTATATGGATACTGGACAAACGATGTATGTTCATGTTGGTAATAAACTTGTTGGAGTAAACAACGTAACTCAAACATTCACAGTTTTAAATGGTAGTTTTTATTTACAACGTGCAGATGTTGTTATATTTGACCACGGCTTTTTAGACCCATCAAATTATGGAAACGCTACCTTATCTTTGCGTGGAACAGATGGTAGTGGAATTCCATTAACAACTAATCTTACAACAAGTCGTGATGAATATCATGTTGATGACCTTCCAACTGGTATAAATTGGGGAGACCCAGCATATAAAATGCAAGTTAGTGAAGAAAATTGGACCAGCTTTTCTTTTGGGAATTATTCTGTGTATAACAATACAATTTATGGATTATATTTTTATAATAATGTATCAGCTGTAGCTGCAACTCAATCAGAATATATGATTATTGGTAACTTTACTGGTTCTAACTATCCATATGGAAGTTTATATAAAACTTTAACAACAAATACAACCTATGATGCTTATTTTAGATTAATTGGAGAAGTATTTTGGGTTCGTAATGAAACACCAACCAATGCTTCAGTTGATGCAGACCTTTGCCCACAAATATCAGTAAACGTATCAAATGTTGAAGGGAATGATATGACTATTAATTGGTCATGGTTAGATGGTGATACTTGGGAACATATGTGTCAAAACACATCTGCAACTAATGGAACTTATTATTGTTCATTTGATAACGCAACAGACTGTTGTACTTCATATTATTGGACAGTTAGCATTAACGACTCCTTTGATAATTATCAAAATGAAACATATTTTTTTACAACTGTTTGTCCAGAGCCACCAACTACATTTTCTGCTTCTATAAATTCATCAACATCACTTAATCTCACTTGGACAAATTGGACAGTTCCAGCAACTTGTTCAGGCAATTCATCAACTATGATTAGATATAGCGCATCAACATATCCAAATAGTATAACAGATGGAACATTTGCTTATAATGGAACACTAGAAACTTTTATAGTAGAAGGTCTACTTGAAGATACTGCATATTACTTTAGTGCATGGACATTCTATAATAGTACTTACTCAGGTTGTTGGTCTGATACATATTCAACAGCGTCTGCAGATACAGGTGGTGGTATCTACAACATAACTATATATTGGGACTGTAATTTGTCTCTTGTCAATCCAGCAGGAGGAGGTTTCTTAAACAGTGCTTTATGGGCAGAACTAATAACAGGTCAACAAATTCACTACAACACATCATTTACAACAAATCCAATGACAATATATTTAACATCATCACCAACTATATGGTCATTTGACTACAATAATTTATCAATGGTTCGTTCAGTTATACCATCTGATAGTCATGAAATTGAATTTTACATTTGTTGCCGACCTGAATACAACGGCTCAAATTTAAACGAGTCGCAAGTTTGGTATACATTTTCTTTTATTGATACAACTGTAAATTACAGATTTGTATCAAATCCAGAAACAGAATTTCATATATATAAATACAACGGCTCATCTTTGTATTATGTTCACAAAGACTACTTATCAGCAACAAAAACTGTTAGAGTCTGTTTAAACTACAACGATAGGTATTTTGTTGGAATGAAATGTCCAGAAATTTTTATTCCTTTTCTACAGTATATAGATACTGGTGATGATACAACACCAGATATAACTATAATTCCAGATATTAATTCAACACAAATGATACAAGAATTCTGTTCTTTCAACCTTACTTGGGACTCAGAAGACGACGGCTTATGGATAAACTACACTGATACAACATTTTTAACTGAAAATGTAACTATTCGTATATATATCATATATCCAAACAACGACACAAAAATATATGTTCAAACAGCTACATATTCTGATGTATCTAATTTTAATTATCAATGGACTAATGCACTTGGTTGTAACACATCTACAACCTATTATGTGGAACTTGAAATAAGTCATGAATTGTTCTCAACAAACAATACTATGAATGGTTTTATTTTCTATTGGCCACCAGGTGTTGTATCAGCAGATTGGATAGACTCTGTTATAGATGAAATATTTGGTCGTTCTCCATTTTATCCTGTATCATGGACACAGTGTGTAGTATTTTCATGTGTATTCACATTTCTAATAGTAGTAGGCAATTATGATGCTCCAGCAGGATTAATAGTTGGTGGGTTTGCTTTGGTGTTTATTGAAGGAGCATTTTTATTACAATCATTAATAACACTTCAGGCGGTTGGTGTTGGAATATTGTTAATTATGTTTGGAATTATGTTTTCTTTTGGGAGGAATAGATTAAGATGAAAATGATGCAGATATTGATGTTTTTTATATTTCTTAACGCCATGATATACGCTTTTTCTGTTGTTGGGTGTTTTGGTTCAACAACAGATATTGGAATAGAACCAGGTGAGATAAAAAAAGATGGAGAAGGGTGGGCAATTAAAGAAAGTGGTATTGGAATACAAGGAGTATTAGAAATGGTTGGATTTAAAGGAATAGGTTCACTTATATTGGCTGGTTTTATTACAACAGCAGCAATAGTTTTAAGAGTGTCTGCACTTACTGCTCTTGCTATTGGTGTAATGACAGGTCTTTTCACAAATACTTTTCTTACAGTATGGCAAATAACAGCTGGAATTACAGACTCAATGGGCATATATGCTTTTATTGGAGATGCTATATTTATGATAATATACTCAGGAATTGCATTTGTAATTGTATATACAGTAGGTGTTCAAGCAGGAATAGGAGGTGCTAAGTCGTATGATTAATGCAATAATTCTATCTATTTTGCCTTGGGTTACAGAGTTTAAAGAAAACATATTTTATATTTGGATGAATTCGTGGTCTGCAGTATTTGGTGGGCCTGAAATTGTTTTTACAATTATGTTTGGAATTACAGGTTTGGGTATATATATTGGTAGTGAAAAAAACCTATCACTACTATTTGGATACTTAATACTAATAGACATATTCTTTTCTGTTCTGTTTTTACACCCAGTAGTTCTAATATTTATGTTAATTACAATTATAATTGGAGCTGTTAAATTTAATGAAATATATGGACAGAGAGGCTAAGTTATAATGAAACTACTACCACTACTAATAATATCAACCATTCTACTATTTGCTACTTCAGCAAACGCAACAGGTGGTACTACACCACATTGGGGTGGTCCAGATGTACCACCTGATGGAACTTGTGAAAATGATACTGGATACCTTACTAATGAAACTCCAGGAAACGGAGACGAGGATATTCCCATCACTGCTAAAGGAGTTCAAACTTGTATCAATGTAACAGTACCTGCTGGTTGTACAGTCAACATCACCTTTCAGTGGTTAAACTGGTCTCAATACTTTGATGTGTGGCTTGAATGGGCATACTTACAAGATTGGAGTTGGTGGAATGAAGACATTGATTGGGCATCTGAACCAGGATGGAACAACGCTTCTCTTTGGACTAATTACTCGACACAATCAATAAATTCATCTCAACAAATTTGTGCTTGGTTTGCAAATGTAAATTGTTATACAGAAGGAGATTGGACAACTGAATGGAATGACTGGAGAGTTATTGCAAGTTTTACTTGTGGTAATGTCACGTATAATGAAACCTGCTACTACTATTTTGAAGCAGAAGAATGTTCTTTATATTATATCTATCCCCCTTCACCCAATGGAACA
>Ga0075116_10000316_pt1 | contig 22731 bp, 34 predicted proteins | sample AntAceMetag02UKC_FD_69786 | JGI IMG/M metagenome (GOLD analysis project Ga0075116, IMG submission 69786) | Saline lake microbial communities from Ace Lake, Antarctica- Antarctic Ace Lake Metagenome 02UKC | ecosystem: Environmental > Aquatic > Non-marine Saline and Alkaline > Saline | place...
TTACCATTGTTTTTCATAGTAAGCACAATGTCTGACCTTGAGAAATATCCCAATAACTCTGCGTACACAGACAAACCACCAGTTTCTAAGATTTCCTTTTCAATCTCAGGCATGATATTATTGCCCATCCACTCTAAATCAGATAATATTGTTTTTACAACTTCCATGTCACTCCTCTAAGCTAAATGTACTGGTAATCCCATTGGTATATCGTAATCAGTCATGTTGGCTAGTGCTGAATAATCATCCCAGCTACTAGACCCCTGTTGTATATCACTATATGATGGTGCAGTTATATCCGCTGGTAATGGCCCTGCCTCTAGTGTAGGTTTAGGATTAGCCTTTATCCAATTCTCTCTATCAAGAAAATTAACTTTGTTTAAATCTTCGTTCCATCTTATAGTTTGGTTATCTAGTCTTTCTTGTCTTAAATCGGCTAGTCTAGTTGCTTCTTGTTTTGCGAGTCCAGCTTGCTCATATTTGTTTTGATAATCTAAGTCCTGTGCCCCTAGGTATTCATTTACGCCAGCTTTCCATTTGTCACCCTCTGCACCAGCAGCAGTAGCTCCAGCTTCGTATTCATTAGCTCTTGCAGTCCTGCCCTCTTCCATAGGTGTTCTAACCTGATTTTGGAATTGCTCGTTAAGTTGACCTGGATAATTCTTAACAAAATCCTTCTGTCCTCTTAATAGCATTTCGTCCATCTTAGACATGCCTGGTGTGTATTGCGAACTAGGTCGTTCTAGCTGACCAAAGTAATTCATTATGCTTTCAGCACCTGGCTGTACGTTTTCAAAAGGATTCTGCATAGTAGGTAATTCGCCTGCTGCTACTTGAGCACCTCTATCATCTCCAGTAAGACCCTGGAACGGCGTATATGTATTATCAAGTCCAGATTGTACCTGGTTGTAATCATTAGCAGCTAAAGCCGATTGAAATGCTTCGGGGGTAAACGCCTGCGTTGAGGGAATCGCAGACAATTCGTTTCTAGCAGTTTCACCAGCCGTAGCTGCGGCCCCTAATTGTTGAGTACCTTTTTGTTCAATCTTGCCTTGGACTTTAGGTGTACCAGTATTTGCATTTAAAAAATCTTGTATATTAGTCCAGCCACCAGGTTCTCCCGATGTCTTGTTACTAGCAGGTGTGGCACCGCCTAGTCCCTGTCCTCCTCCAATCATTCCACCGCCACTACCGTATCCGTAAGGGTTATCTCTCATGATGTAAGCCATAATTATTCTCCTATTAGTTCAAACTTTACTTTACCAACAAATCCAGCACCACCAGTGAATAAAACTTTCATAGCGATATTCTCGTTATCAACCGTGTACCAATGATAAGATATTATCATATAATCATCATCGCTGGTATCTGGTGGTTTCATAATATTAAGCCCACTGAGCTTTGTTAAATTATGTTTAATATCAAGCAGGTATGTGTCGTGTGTAAATTCAAACTCCCTGACAGTAGATAAGAAATTATCAGACCTAGACAACTTACCACGCATAGCAGTTATCATAGAGTCTAACGCTTCATTCAGCGGTGTAAGAAGTATCTCAATCCATCCCTGAACTTCTTTAGGATACTCTTCCTTACCCAATCTTTTAATACCTTTAATCTTCAATCCGTTGGCCTCTCTGTTAAGTTCTCGTAAAGTACGCTTATACCTGTAATAGCACACTGTTCTTGTGGAACCCTGTGTGTTAATTCTAGGTAGATTACACTACCTCTGTGATGTTCTCCGTCAGCTAAGAATAACCATTTGTCTTTTACTCTCTTACTGCCCCAGATAACACCCCATTTCTTGCCCCAATATTCTAAGTCCAAATCATTAAACAGGACTTCTCTAGCTGTAGTGTCCAAGTCTGTGTATGTCTTGGCTATCATGTTCTTAATATTAGTCTCGTCATTATCGAAAAACACCTGGAACTTCCTGAACTGCTTACCGTATTCTGGGGACCCACAATGTATCTGTTGGTATTTTAATGTACTGACTATACCTGGACGGATAATAGCCGCAGCAGCAGTTAGGTTATTTACATTAGATAACACCCATTCAGTACCACTTGATTTTTCAATTATTGTTTTAGTATAGGCACCCTGTATTAAATTACTCTCAATAGGGACATCTATAGCAACGGCCAGCGTAACTGTATTGGTAGCTACATCAATAGCTGATATTATAACATCAATATCTGGTGTAGCATGGTCAGTTACAGCAAAGGCTTTTCTTTCTTTTAATAGCTCCTTACCTGTTAATGGGGCTGTGTATAGTAAGTTGTCTATGACTCTACCATCACGGATGTTAGTATCATTAGTATAGATACCATGTTCTCTGTCACTCCAACTTCTAGTGTATGTATTAAATGTATGTACTATGTCATTGTCAGTAGATGCAGTTGTGTTATGTGTAGAACAGTAGTAGGTCTTGTCAGATTCGTAAAACCATGCTGCCCCGTCTTCTTCGTAATTTGCATTTAACGATGGCTGTAAATCTTTGAACTCATTATCACGTCCTATAATCTCAATACCTGCGTCACTTATCTGTACATACCCAAGGTTAGTCATCATAAATATAGCGTTCTCACCCTTCTGTATAGAGTTACGCTGTGTACACTCTAGCGTACCGTCGAACTCTGTAACAACCCAATCACTTGGGGTCTCACCAGTCATTCTGTATATTCCATCTTCTTGTTTAATAATAAAAACACTGTCTCTTAATCCTATTACTTTTAGGATAGGGTCACCCTTATTACCAACAGCTTTGAAATTAACCGTAGGTACCGCCTCGGCTTGTCCTTGTTTAGACCACATTATTGCGTTTTGTAAGTCGCTGTTTGTTGAACTATAGTCTGTACCTGCTATTGGAATTACAGGGCTAAAGCAACTACCAGTTGCAACGCTGTCAACTATTAGATAAAAAACTGCATCACCTAATGCCTTGGATACTAACTCCATCTTTCCCGACGGGTCAGTTGCACCACTGGTATAGAATACATCTATTATAGTATTCCCTGATGCTAGGTTTAATGTTCTAACAATAGACCTTGCTGTTCTGTCTATGTTCTGTGCATCTGTACCGCTTGTGTTTCTTATAGCTCTTGGTGTTACACCTATATCTTCGTAGAAATTAGCAGTTGCAGTACTGTTACCAACAAACGCTACGTTTATATCAAATGTAGTTGCCGCTGGTGTGGCTAATACTGCATGTACACCGTTAGCTGCCGTAGTACCAGTATCATCGTATATCAGTACATAATCAGCAGTTGTTAGACCGTGTGTGGCTGTAGTTGTGTACCTTACTAACCCTGCACCGTTATCTGCACTACTAGCTATACCGTATCCACGATTTAGAATATTACTTAGTGTACCACCACCTGTATGGGCGTTTACATAAGCAGATGCCTGTAAGTCAACATTAAGGTCGTCAATTCTTGTTACAATCCATCCACCGTTAGCTTCTACTGTACCAGTAACATCAATTACTGTAGTATAGTCACCAGTAATCAACCCATGTGCTGCCGTTGTAGTCACCCTACATAGCCCTGCACCATTGTTAGCAACATTACCAACTGTAGCAGTCTTCTCATCAAAGAATCCTAATACAATAGTTGTCGTAGCGTTACTTACTGTTAAAGTGCTAGTACCACCTGTTATATTTGTAACACTTATTAAATTCGTATATAGTCTTTCTAGTCCTTCGACATTACCGTAAATCATATACTCTTTATATTTGCCCATTGTCGTCGCTAATGGAGGTCTGTCGTTTTGCTGTAATATCCCTTCCTGTGTGATGTTTGTATATAAACTAGCACCCCTAAATCCTTCAGGTAGAATATCATTAACTGTCAACATCCCTGCAACAACTTCCGCTGCTGTTGGGTTGTCTTCATATACTAACTGCAAGTCCTCTGGTGGCGTTCCATTCACCATTGTTGACCTGTATAGTCCATATTTATAATTAACTGTAGTTTCAGTTGGTATCTGTATCTTTAGTTCTACAGCCCTATCCGCACCTGCATTATTTGTAACCTCTATCCTTTCACTTGGAGCACCAGTTATAAGATTCTCGTTAGCATCCTCGTAACTCCATACAATACGATATGCAACTGTGTATAAGTTTGTTAGCCAATTTATGTCATCTATTATTCTTAAATCAAAACCTAATGCCTTCTGTATACCTGCGTATCTGGCTGCACCTGCTACAGCGTCTAATTTCTGTATACCTGCTGATGTTGTTATATACCAGTTTGATGCGAATTGAGTGTCTTCAATTCTAAAATTAGCATCAGGAGCATTGAAATCAACACCTGCTGATACATCAACTATCTGTGCAAATATCCCACCTGCTCCAGTATCTCTATATAATGTATTATTAGAAAAATGCAGTATTGGCAAATCGCCGTAATCTAGTATTGTGTTAATATTGAAATCAGGTAACGTAGTTAAATCAACGTATGTATCTCTACCACGAGGGATTCTGTAAACATTGTCTCTGGCAGTCTCCCAATTCTTACATACTATAGCTGTGCCTATTGGTAATGTAATAGGATTACCATTAACCATTCTGCCTATCTTTTCATTAAACACCCTGTGTTCAGCCATCTTACCCTCATCTTCGTTGTAGATTTAGTATATAAGACCTTGGTACTATTTTCTTTGGAGAACCTTTACTTCTATTCTCTGTAACCCTACGCATTGTTGTTAGCATAGCACTTAGTTCCTGTGTTGCAGTCTGGTAGTTCTGAGCATCTCCAGAAGCAGCTAGAAGTTTAACAACTCCAGCTTGTACCAACAATGGATGAAATTCCGATGGGAAATGCGGTACTGGAGAATATCCAGTCTGTGCAACCCAATCACCAGCTACTGGTGCTCTATCAAATCCAGCTATTGCTACCGTTACATCAGTACCAGCTACAGTATTTGCTACATCAGATTGGATTATCTCGTAAGGGTTCTTGCCGTTTATTATATCAGTGTTGTTAGTTGGTAGACCTAATGGTGCAACATCACAACTTAAAACATAATCCGTTCCAAGAGTAGCAACTGCTGTTATCAAACCACAACTAGCAACTTCTCTCAGAAGATTTATAATCCTAGAATAGTAAATCTTTATCGTACCTGTTGGAGCTGTCCCCATATCAGGATATACTATAAAATTTGCACCCTCTAGGTAAAAACCCTCTGGACTGTTACTTGTACCCGTAACAGATTCATTCGCCCTAGTTCTTCTGTATAGTCTTGTTTCGTTACCAGAAGTATCGACAAAATATATCCTATCAATAACCCAAGCAGAAGCCTTTTCAGGTAAGTGGTACTGGTCTTGACTGGCAACCAATGTTATTGAGTGCTGGTCAGTAAAGTACTCTTCATTTGCAACTATTAACTCAGTCTGAGCTAACCATTGTATCTGCTCGTTTAGTATTGCTAGAATATCAGTATCGGTGAATTTCCGTGTACTGGATGGCATTAAAGTATTACGTTTAATAGCATCTACTAGAGTAGTTGTATTATACACTAATTATTCCTCTTTTTATTTCTACCCGCTCTTGACATAGATTTTATCACCGGGCCTGTCTCCGCTGTTGTGCAATTAGGGTCGTTCTTATCAACTATCCCGCAGTATTCTGATGCGTCTAGTTCATAACCCTTATTGTTTTTGTTCTCTTTAGCCACGGCCTTATCTAATTTATCTGATTTAGTCTCTTCCTTCTTAGCCCACGGTGACTGACCTTTTAATTGTGGTACACGATAATTCTTGTTAAGGTAACTTAATAGTCCCTCTATAGCTTTAATCTCAGTTTTTTTATCCACAAGTCCCCCTTTTTATGCTAGTTCCCAAATTAATGTACCATCAGCACCTTCAGTTAAACGAAGTGCTATATACCTTGGTGTTACAGAATAGTCCGCTGCAAATGTATAGTGTGTAGTTGTTCCAGCTGCACCATCACTTGATTGAACAGTTACATTAAAACCTGATGTATCAACAGAGCATTTTATGATTATCGTAGGTTGCATGTTCTTCTCTACACGGTATTGTGAATACCTTGTAGCGTCGTACTCTCTTATTGTAAGAGCGTATGCTGCGGTTGCTGTTGAAATATCCCATGTTACAAGATTACCCTCTGCTGTTGTTGCTTCAACAATGTCAGTTCTAGCCTGTGTCTCTCCATGAAAAGTCTTACCATCTATTGCGTATGAGTTTCCCATTACCTACCTCCCTTTTTCTTTATGACCTTTTTAACTTCTTTTTTAATAGTAACCACTTTTTTTACTGGTTCAACTATTTCAATCTTTACTTCTTCTTTAACTTCTTCCTTTGGTTCTGGTATGTTAAATTCTTCTCTTAATTTAGCAGTGCATACCTTTGTGTTCTGTCCATACTCTCTTACGATTTCAAATAATTTATCTTCCATGTTATTCCTCCTTCATATTTATAGCAGTAAAAGCTAAATCTGGATTTTCTTCTGCTACAGCGTCTAACGCTATATCTATCATCTTCTTTGCGACTAACTTTTCAACCTGATACTTTTTATATTCTGGTTCTTTTGTTATATCTGTCTGCTGAACTATACCTTGTGCATCTAATGTATAGTTATACGCACCGCTTTTGTGTAATACGGTTAAAGTTTCTATATCTATACCATCAGCAAAACTTTTAATTGTTACCAGTTTATCAGGGTGTTCAGAATTACCAAAAGAATAATCATCACTATGAAAACCTTGTATTTTGTCTGTATCTTTTATTATTGATGCTAACATATTAAACACCTCGTTTTATAATTTGAAAATGTCCAAGACCCTCAGCCCTTATTTCTGTAGCAGTACCACCATTATACATGGCTTGTAGCGTGATAATATCAGCAGCCTTTAATGGGACAGCAAAAATAACATGACGAACACCTACAGTACCTGTACCACCAGCTAAAAAACTTTCGCTATTTATCCCACCTAAAATATTTCCACCTTTAGCCATTCTTGTCAAAGTTGTGTCACCGTCTGTGTTTTGGTATGTATTACAAGAACAGTTTATATCATAAATACCGTCCTCTAAAACAGTTATAGAATACCCTGTTACATTAGCATAGGCGTTTGTTGTAGTATAAGATGCGGCTTGTAAAATTTGTTGAACTAAGTTTCTTTTCTGCATTTATAATCTCCCCAAAAGTTTGTAATAGTCGGTTGAACGTCTAGTACCACCTGATATTAAAACTCTTGTAGCGTCTCGTTGTACCTCGTCACACCAGACCTGGCTTACTGCACCTGCAACCGATGGTTTCATAAATGCGTCTATTGAGCAGTCAACACTCTGTAGAACTGTTGGTAGAGCGATACTTGTAGCTCCTATTCTCCGCAATTCTAAATCAGTTAATACAGCCTCGTAAACAAAACATTCGTCAGCTTCTGTAGCTGCCAATTCTAATGTTCCATCAGCTATACACCCTACCCATATACTCTTATTGGCTTGTAGGTCTAAATTGGTCGTAGCTATGAATTGATTTTCGCATTTAAAATTTACATAACAATATGCCATTGAGGTTGCCTGATTATATACCAACGCTAAATGGTTCCATGCAGCTCCAGCGACATAACTAGAACTTAAACCAGTGATATTGGCTACATCAAAAACGGCATAACCATTAGCATCTAAATATATCTGAACCTTCTGTGCTGCTGCGTTTGTACCAACAGCTATATAACCTGCGGATACCGCACTATTAAACCACCCACCGATACTTACGTTTAAATCACCGTTACCTGTCCACCCTGCCGTTGCGTCAGCTTGTAGATGCTCACCTGCTCCTACTGGCACATAGGCTGTTGTAGCAACACCCATTATCCCCGTAGCTGCTGCGTAAACATCGCCATCACTTAAGTCATTTGTGTTGGCACTTAAATCCACGTTGTCAGCAAGATTATAAACTGCGATTATCCTGGCAGCGGTATCAAAGTCAGTTAATATTAAATCGTGTGAGGCGTATTGCTGTAAAGCATCGCCCACTGCGCCAACTACCGTATAGTCCTGTATCTCGGCACTACCAACTATGTCTAGCGTATTGCCAGCCTTGTCTATTGTATAACTATCAGTACCAGCATTTAAAATTACATCACCAGTATCTGAGTCAAGAGTTAAATCATCTCCTGCTCCAGTGACTGTGATTTCTAAATTACCAGTAGTTTGTTCAATAACCCCGTTCTCAATTTCAATCAGGGCATCAAGTATTACTCGCCCCGTCCCGTTAGGGGTAATATATATATCACCATCATTTCCTGTGGTGCTTATTGTTAAATCTGGGTCAGCTACATCGTTATGTTTAATCTCGTGTGCCCAAACATCCTTCCACTCTATAGCATCACTGCCAAGGTCGTCGGTATTGTCTGTATCACTTATTAACGATGTGTTTATTGCTACAGTTAAAAGATTACTAAGTGCTGTATTGGCGTTTGTGACAGTTTCGAAATCACCCCAGTTACCACCACTTTCCTTGTATTGTAGCTGGCCGTTAGACGACCTGAATCCTGCGCTTGCGTCTCCGTCTGTACCGTCACCATCACTACCATATAAGATAGTCTGGTTAACAGCAGCATTGGATGTACCTCTATCAACTCGTGCAATACGACCTGTCTCTATAAACATTGATACATTTACATAAGATGCAATAGCATTTAAAAACTGCGTACTATATACGCCATAATCCTCGTCTTGGTCCTCTGGGACTGTATAAGCTACACCTCGGACAGTTACAGCTAATGACATTATTATCCTCCAAAAAGGGCGGGAGCTTGCACCCCCGCCACATTTATTTAGCTATTTACTATACCTGTCATCAATACAAGCTGACTCATATAGTCAGTTGCAATCGCAGCGTTCCAGTAAATTCTACTTTCGTAACCTTCGTTGTTCTCCATCTGTCTTAGATATTCTCCGCCTTTCTTTAGGCCAAACTTAGGAACAGTTACTGCACCTAGTTTCTCAAATGATTCGGAAACTCTAGGCATAATAAAACCCTGTCCTTCCTTCATCATTTTATGAGCAATTATCCTAGCTGTACCAGCATTGGTGAAAAACTTTAGAACTTCATGTCCATTCTCGAAGCTATTCTCTTTATAAGAATAATCAGTAGTTCTGATTGCTGCTGCGTCCTGGTTTAAGTTGTTCCAAGCTCTAGGGTTTATAATTACGTCAAATTCGCTAGTATCATCACCTAGTCCACGGTTATAACCCTGTGTTACGGCTGCGAAAAGTTTATTAAAACTTAATGCTCCAGCGACATCATAAGCTGCACCTGGTCTCCACAAGTTATAAGTTGTAGAGTTTATACCAAATATTGTACCAGTTGTGTTTCTGAACATAACGTCCATACCTATCATCTGATTAGCGCTTCCTGAGTTATAGATTATGTCTCCAGCAACACAACCAATAGTCGTAAGGTCGATGTCATAAGTAACAGTCCTTGCTTCTATTGCGTAATCTGTAACTATAGCTGTTCCTCTTAGAACTCCTGCTGCACTATAGAAATAATCCTTTCTGCCTTCAGCTCCCCACCATAGACCTGGAGCGTAAGTTTCAGTTGTTATTGTAGCAGTAGTAGTAGCTATAACACCTGTTATACCTATACCACCTGTTGACTGACCCCAAAGAATGTCCTGCTCCATCTGAGCATAAGCTGTTTTCATAGCGTTCTTTGTCTGTTTCTTAGTAAGAGCTACGAATACTTCCTTACCTTCACTTGACCTTTCGATAGCTTCTGTTGAGTAAGCAACCCTTAGTGAAAACTGATACGGTTGGTATGTTGCATACTTTATCGCACCAGCACTAGGACTTTCTAGCGCATAAGCTGTTGAATTAGGCGGAGCCTTCGTGTAGCCCTGCTCACTTGTTAGTGTCTGTGGGACTTTATAGTCTCCACCTGTTGATGTTCCCTTTCCTGATGGGATGTCCTTACAAAGGTATCTACCATCGGGTGTCTTGTCTTTCAAATCGCCATAAACATCTTTAAAAATGCCACTGGCGGTTGTTAGAGTATTTTCAGCCATTTCATGTCCTCCTTATAAATTTTTAAAAAACTCGTTCAATCCTTCTTCTTTCTTCTTCTTTTCAGGTTGAGATTCTGTGGACGGCTTTAGACTGTTTGAAGTTGGTATAGCTTCTAGCCCTGCTGTCTCATCTGAACCCACCCTTACTGCCTTTGCAACATTTTCAGGTACGACTTTTCTGATTTGGTCGTCAGACATCTTACCGAACATTGTGTAAACATATTCCTTTAAATCCTTCTCGGCATGACTTACCGCCTGGTCTGGCGTTACGTCAATGTCGTTATGCTTTGCGACCATCATATAATATAAAGCATTTTGCATTATATCTAATCTGGTCTGCTCGCTTCCTTCTGTATAACCCTTTTCTTTTAGAGCTGTGATTATATCTGTTGAATATTTCTCCTGTAATCGTGATACCTCTGCGTTATATTCAGTAGTAGTCTTTAGCTCTGCTTCTTTCTTTTGATTCGCTTCCCACTTAGCCTTTTCGCTTCTTAGGTTTTCTAACTCCAGCTGCTCTTCGGTCATTTCACTTCTTGCAACTGCCTTCTCTAGTAATTCCTGAGCATACTCCGCATCTGCACTCTCTGGTATTCCTGCAAGTCTACGATACTCATTGTACTTCCTAGGGTCAGCAAGAATATCATCTACGAATATCTTGGTCTTCTCCTCTAGGTCTTTTAACTTCTTCTCCTGAGCCTTAACACCATCTAGCTTCATGTCGGCTGCGGTGTCTTTAGAATACGTCCTTACAATCTCTTCTAAATTTCTAGTTGTGGGTACACCATTTATCTTCATTGATAACGATGGCTTTCCGTCTTCCATTATAACTTCTGAACCTTCAGGTAGTCCACCTACCAGTGACGTAAAACTTGCAATTAAACTCTCGTCACTCTCTGTCGCTCCATCTACTACTACTTCTTCCGTCTCTACTGGTTCTGTTACTACTTCTTCTGTTCCCTCAATTACTGTTGTTTCTTCACTCATTTTTTAACTCCTTGTGGCTCTGGTTGGCCTTGGTTTTGTCCTGGTGGCATTTGCTGTGTCGGTAGCTGTCCACCATAGATTAAGTTCGCTACTTCATCCCCCTTTCTCATTATGTCCATCGCATCACTAATGAACTTTGTAATGTTTTTGACCTTGTCTATGTTCTTCTCGTCCATTGAGAATTTAATATTTAATAACAAACTCTGTACTTCTTTAATTGTCTCAACATGATTCGTACCTGCAATAGGTGTTACAGCCTCGCCGTTCATCAATGACTGTTTAATCTGAGCTATGTAATCGTTCATAGCCATTGTACTCTTCACTGCACTTTCAAGATTACCAGTATTGGCAACCTCCATGAAATCCCCGTAAGTAAATTCTTTAGGGTTTAATTTCATATATTCACTCGCTGTTTCAATTCTACCAGCAGGTGTGTTTAGTATAGGATTTACTTGATTAACCATGACCCTAGATACACCTGTTAAATCCTGATTTGTAAACTCCATTACGTCAGTGACACTGTTAGGTCCAAGGATGTCTATCAGCCTCTTAGTATCTGCAAACTTACGCAACGTATCCAACATGAACATTGTTATATCTTCAAACGTATCGTTACGAGCAGCTTGTAGTCCAAAAGAAAACTGCTGTCCCATAGCAACAACTGTCTGCAAAGCTACGCCACTTTTTAAGTTAGGTGCGGCACTTGCGTCACCACGGATAACTGCGTTCTGAGCAGATAGTGTTTCCATCTGGTGTGTCATAAATGATATTGCGTTAGTCAGCGACGATAAGTCACCCATTAAATCTACAACCTCTGGTTTTGTCGTACTCGTCCATAAGTTTCGACCACTTTGTAATGTTTCGATTTCAACTTGGTCGCCACTTGGACACCAGACATCGTTCAGACCGTTTTGCATATTAGTATATAGTGAACTCATCGCATCGTTTACAACCATCTGTGGAGCACGAAGTAAATTAACATCGGTATATCCCATGCCTGTCTCTAAATATTTACCAGGCATTAACGGAAATACTGGTAGGCTCTCACCATGAATATTGACCGAATCATAAAGATGAACTGCACTACCATTACCACCACAGAATAAAACGTACTTCCCGCCTTTAACAGCAGGAGTATCTCTATGGTATGCTGAATACACCCAAATATCATCAGTATCTGTATCGAAATCAGATGTATAGTATGGGTCGTTTGAGAACGAATCTAATGCTAAGATTTTGTCTTTCTTCTCACCACTGAACGAACTCGCAACATCGTATTTGTTCTTTCTTCTACGGAATATATACCAGTCCTGTTTTCCCTTTCTGGTATAGTCATAGAATACATCCCAGGTTGATAGAGCCTCATCATCGAAGTCGCCTTCTTTTTTGTACCGACCATCTTCGTCAACTACTTCCTTACCCATCTCTGGGTTCCATTCCTTGACGTAAAAACCAGCCCCGTAGATTACACCGTACTCTGTGACTTGATTTAAAATCCTGCCGTATCTCTTGACCTTTTCGTAGTAATCTAAAATCTGTCTGAATATCTGTGTTGACCTTCTGGACTCTACTGAATCGTTAGTTGCACTTACCGTGTATGATACAGGGATGCTAACTATTGGGTTCAACATGTGTCTTGCTATGTTTCGAAAATGTCCTAATGCACAAGCTAGGATTTCGCCCTGTTCACCTGTGTTTAGAATATCTAAGTCCTCAGAGTCCTCAGAAAAAAACCTGTTCTCATAGAAGTCTTTGTTCTTTTGCCAGCCATTAGCAATACCACTACTTGTAGTGTATTCCTGAAACTTGGTGACTTTCTCCATGAGTTTCTGAGTTAATTGCTGTTTGTCTTTCTCATTGAAAAGATAACCCATAATCACCCCTTATGGCATTGTCTTGATTTAACTTTACAGTAGCAAGGACTATTTTAATATTTTAGATTATTTGAGATTTTAGACAGACGGGTATTCTTTTAGAAGGTTGCTCCTAATCACTCCCGAAGTTAATACTTAGTTCTTACTTAGTGTTTCTCTTAACTACCTATCTAGCCTTCGTAACGACAACAAACAAATAAACAGTCGTAGTAGCCTTTTACACCTTTCATACTAGGTTCTGTAGTAAAGTTAGTTAAGGAATGTGTTAGCCTACCCGTAATCATTTGTTTAGCTAACCGTGGTCGGATTTGTGAGCTGTTACCCTTTTGTTTCACCTTAACTCCTTTTACACATTTTAACATCCCGCTTATTGGCTCAACACCTTTTACGGTCTGTACTCTCGCCGAGGATATGATTGCCCTCGCTGTCGCCTTTGATTTTTAAGGAAAAAGGTCGTTATAAAAAACCTACACTTGTCTACTGCTTTTACTTCGCAAGTATATCCACAAGATAGTGGAAATGTTCTGATACTATCTTATAATATAATTAAATTGTCAAGATAAAAAAATAGGGGGCTATAGAAATAACCCCCAAGTAGTAAAGTGTAGTCTCTTCTAACGAATAGACTTTGCGAAGTAATACTATGTATTATACTCTAGTATGTTCTATTGTCAATAGTTATTTTCATTGATGTGTAATAGGTGTGTTTAGTGTGTATTTTGATGGGTTAATCATGGGTTATAATATATCCCTCAAGCCCTTCTTACCATTTACTGATTTAACAATCTCGTGAGTACTTGGTAGTATCCTGCGACCCTCTTCGTCCATCTCTCCAATCTTGTATGGGTTCTTACGCCAGTTTACGTTATCAAAGAAATAACACATCGCCATTAACGCATCTAAGTGTCCCATTGTCTCAGTCCTTTCGAAATCAGTCCTGTTTACATTCCAAATACCAAACCGTAACTGCTGGACAAGGTTAGGGCACATCTCTTCGTTTATCAGTATCTTACTCAACCCCACCCTCAACTGATTTATCACCGAGTCTCTATACCCCTTGTTACTCTCCTTCTTTCTCTTACTGACTGGCATTACAGTGTATCCGTAACTCCTGCCCATATCGAATAACTGCTGCATCTCGTTATCACCAATTCTCTTCGGCTTGTCGTAACCCAACTCCCTCTCAATCCTCTTGCATTCCTTTACAATATCTTCCGTACTCTTATAGTGCTCGAAGTACTCCCGCTCAATTACTAAATTACCCTTTGTGAAATCTAGGTACCCAAATAATACCGCAGTATTGTCCACTAACCCTAAATCAAAACAAACGTAACTATCAAAACTTGGTGGTCTCTCAATCGTACCAACACGGAGAGTACACGCCTCGGGAATTACTAACCTGTCCTTTGCACCATCATCCCTTAACTCATACTCAATCCGATAAGCATCACTCATCACACCACCACACCTCTCCAATATCCGCTCGTGTTGCTCATCACTAACTATCCCCTCCTCCAAACTCATGTGTATGTCCTGGTAGAAATAATAATTCCCAGCACTAGCACTCGCAATCTGAGTTATGAAGTCATGAGTTAAGTCTGGAGGTATCGTACTCGTGATTATCATCTGGCCATTAGTCGTGTCCAACTGAGGGCCCAAAACATGAGTTAACGTATATCTCGGTCTGTACTTCCAAAACCCATACTCATCACAGTATATTATGTCCGCTTCATTACCCCTCGCTTTAGCACTCTCATCCTTGTCCTTTACACCAAATAAATATATCCTGCTGCCACTCTCAAATAACCAGCAGTCATCCCTACTCAAATACCTTGGAGCTAACTCCATACAGTCACCGTATATGTGCTCCAATAAAGTTATGAATATCTCACGAAATGACTTCTGAGTGATACCACCTGCCCTTACAATAATCTTCTCCCTTATACACCTCTCAAAGATATATACAAACGTAGTCGTGCTCTTACCCCATCTCCTGTGAGTGTTGCTTAAACACCTCTTGCCATCCCTTAACATCCTATACAACCTCAACTGGTCAGGTCTCAAATACCAGTCAGCAATTATCCCGTTCTTGAAGTACTTAACCAACCTACTCTTTCTCTCCTCTTTACCCACAATAGATAACTTGTCCAAAATATCAGCCCTCTTGCCAGATACGGAAATTTTTTCCGAAACATCAACCTTGCCTTTAGAACCTGAAAATTTTTCTATGATGGATACTCTCTTACTATCACTATCTGGATGCGGGGTACCCCCCTTAATGTCTATTGGTACACCTGCTTTAATATCAGTATAGGCAATCTCACACGTAGCATTGGGTGTTTCATAGGGCGTAGGATTAGCATTAACTTGTTTATTATCAGGTACTTGTATTTTAGCCTTATCTTGACGGATAACGGTCTTATGCACCTTTGCGGGCTTATTTGCCTTGAGTAACTCTCTCTCTGCCTTAGCGTTTAACCGTGCTTCCTTCCTGTTCAGTATGTTGATTCTCTTCCTGTCCTTAGCTCTACACGCAGGACTACAGTATATTGGCACCTTTGTACCTCTTTTGTATGCTATGTCCTTATTACACTTTAGACAATTAGTATGAAGCCATTTGTTATTGTACTTAGTAGTGTTCATAGAGTAGTTGTTTAATATCCAATAGTATTATCTATGTTTTTGATATAGTCAAGACTTCTGAATAGGGTGGGTTTGGGGGCAATTATAATACTACTGTTTAATGGCATATTATACCCTTATTAGTTTAGTTTACCTTTGTTATTGGGGTTTGGTTGCTTTCCGAACTTTTCTATTCTCAACTGCTCAATCTCGTTGCGGATTTTATCAACAGAAGCATCATCTAGCTTTATCTCGGCTTCAACATTGACATTCTCACTTTGTATGTACTGTTTCTCTATCATGCCATAATTTGCTTTTAATAGAAACAATGCCATGGCGTTATTTAGTTTATTTGTCAATCCGCCAGTTATCAAGGCTTCCTGACAGTGCGTTCTTAATCTTGCGATTGGTTCGGCATATTCTGGATAGTTCCGCTCGTACGATTTAATCACGTCTTTATAGCATTTTGAATAGATTGCAAAGCCCGACGCTGTAGGGATTTTATTCTTTTTGTCACAGTGACGTAAATATGCGGAAATCTTTTTATTCATGTCATTGGGACTTGCGAATATCTTGTCATATGCCATTACCATACAATATATGCTACGCTTTGCTAGTGCAAGTTAAATTAAACATAAAAATAAAATAAAAAATAATTAAAATAAAGGTTGCATTTCTTTTAAAACCGTGTATAATAGGGCTTGTAAGTTAAAAAAAGGCACGGAGGAACAAAATCATGGGAAAAAGAAGTTTTAAATGTTTGTGTGAAGCATTAGAGGACAGGGGTTACTATGCTTATAGGTTAGACAATGACTTGTTTAAGCTAAATGGTATGAAGTTGACAATCACAGAGTTTGTAGAAAATGCAAGAGACATTATTACTAATGTCAATCCTAAGTTATCATTATTATCAGTAATAGGGGGGTGTTAGTATGAATTATTATATTAAGACAACATTAAAAGATAAAAACGGGCTTTACAAAGTAGAAAGTGAAACCATTGATTATGAATATGAGTTGCTTTGGCGTATGCTTAAAACTTACTATCCCAATGCAAAACATGCAAATATTACAGTGGATGCAATAGCAAATGGCGGAGCGTTGTCAACAGTATATAGAAGTCTAAAAATAGAAGTATGGGGGGTGTTAGTATGAGATACTTATACGTTGATATAAACATAGCAATAAATAGGGTCAATTATCTTGAAGGTAGTGTTGCAGATTGTAGTTATTCTTGTAACTGCTACGATAAACTAACAAAGTATAAACAAGAACTGCAAGATTTATCACTTTTTGGCTATTACACAAAAACATATAACAAGGAATTTAAACTACTATGCCAAAGGTTTGACCGATTTATGAAACGTCATGGTTATTTTGAATTTATAAACTAAATAAAGCTATGCCAAGCTATAACTGGCAAGGGGTAAATTATGAATTATCAAAAACAAGGAACTGATTTTCTTAAAAGTACAGGTACAGATTTCAAGGTTGAATACCTTAAAAATGACGTCTATTTTGACGGCGACAAGGAAACTAGGGATATTTATAGGATTACACTAAGGCGCAAGGGGGAGCAATTTAGTTTTAAATTTGGGCAGAGCATAGCTAACAGCGATTACGGCAATAATACTCCCACAGCATACGACGTTTTAACTTGCTTAACTAAGTACGACCCAAACGATTTTGCTAATTTTTGTAGCGACTATGGCTATGTCATAGACAGCAGAAAAGCAGAAAAACTTTATGAGGGTGTATGCAGAGAGTTTAAGGGCGTGGACAGGCTTTTTAGTGATGTTATAGAGCAATTACAAGAAATAAACTAAGCCAATGCAAGGCTATAAATGGCAAGGGGGCTTTATGCGAGTAATACTATTACTATTGACATTGACATTGACTCAAGAACTAGCACAGATAAATAATAACCTTAGAAAAGGCGAGTATGAAATAGACGCTTTTGAATACTGCACGATAATTGATAAAACAAATAAAGAATGTACGGAGGTTTTAAAATGATAAACTTAGACAAAATTAAAAGGGATATTGACGAAAATGTTTATAATTCCATTGTAACCTGTATTAAGCCCGAAGTTCTTAAAAGGTGGTATAGGGATTGTACTTTAGAAATAATAAACTTTACAAGGTGTGGAGACGAAAAACACTATAAACTTAATTGCGAAAAGGCTTTGTTGGAATATATGCTAGAAATAAGATAAAAAAAAGGGGGGGTAAAATGAAAAGATATATAATTGCAGAGTGCGACATTGACAGAATAAAGGCTGGTACAATGAATATTGATAGTATCAAGGGCGACAGTGATTACCTATGCTTAGACGGTACTACAATGGGTGATGTTATAGACAGGCTAGAACTTGACTTGCTTGATGATAATACTCAAAAATTGTTAGACTTTGTTTATAACAGATATATGGGTAGCTTTGACGTAACAGATATTTGGCAATTTATAGAGGACACGGCAATACTATTTAATGAGGGGAGGTGATTAAATGAAAGTAAATAATAATTACGAACTAACAGGGTATGCCAAAAGACTTTTTGAAGAGCAACCAATAAGAATTGTAGCAATAGAAAAACAAGACGAAAAATGGTCGAAACTAAGATACAAAACACTACCAAGAGGGCGCAAGGTTTATTCAATGTTTATTTACAATAACGATGTAATAATAAAGGGGTGCAAAAATGGATTGTAAAAGCTGTAAAAAAAGACCCCACGGCTACTCAGTCTGTAGACAGTTATCAGAAAAGGGAACCTGTGAGTTTTACGAACCTAAGAACCCTGATGTTTGCCCTGTTTGTGGGAGCAAAAACTTCACAGAAAGCCAGTTAAAAACCAGAAAAGGGAAAAATGGAGAGTTTTACAGAAAGTGCTTAAGTTGTGGAAAAATAAGAACTTTATACTAGGAGGGTAAACAATGAAAAACAAAAAGGCTGTGGTTTACGTTAAATTTAGGGGTGGATTAGTTGATAGCCCTTTATCCTGTAAATATCATAAATTAAAATGGACAGATGATGTTTGTAAGTGTGAGAAGGGACATATACTTTCAAGAGGCTTTAATGTTATAAAAGATTGTACTATCGGTTGCCCTGATTTTATAAATGGTACAGTGCTTGAATATAAAACGAAGGTTTTAAAATGAAGTTAAATAATAAAATATAAATAATATTTGACTTGTTTCAATAAATAGTGTATAAATAATAAAAAAGAGGTAAAAATGATTACAGAAAAGATTTTAAACTATTTCCAAAATGTAGAGAAAAAACGTGAGTGGAGCAATAACGTCTTTAGAGCTTCAAGTTCTGGTAAATGCGCCAGGGCTTTAGCTTATCAGCGACTAGAATATGAAGCTGAGCCTTTGAGTGCCAGAGCAAGAATGGTTTTTAGAATGGGTGATTTAGTAGAGCAAGATATGGTCAACGCTTGTGAAGCCGTAGAATGTCTTACGGACATGCAAAAAGAAGCTAATTTTATACTACCTAATGGTCAAGAAGTTACGGGGCATATTGACGGGATTACAGAATTTAACGGTGAAAAAATTGTCGTTGATTTTAAATCTATTTCTATGTTCGGATTCATGCGTGCAGAAAAAGGCGAATTGGATTATTCATACAAATGTCAAGCCACCTGTTACATGAAAGCATTAGACTTAAAGAAGTTCCTATTCTTATTCTATAACAAGAACACAAGCCATGTTACAGAGATACTATACCAATGGGATGAAAAGATATTAAACGAAGTTGTGGACAGATTTACACGAGTGGGGCAAGCTACTAAAGAAAATCTACCAAACAAGGATTATGGACCAAACGCAAAAGGAGATTTGCCGTACCAATGTTCTTACTGTGCTTATGCTAATGTATGTCAAACAGACTATGAGCTTATATTTGAGAAGGGCAAGCCTAAACTAAGGAGGAGAAAGTAATGCAATTACTAATTGAACAGTTAGACAAGAGAGAATTTGACGGAAAATTTGGGAAGTATTGGAAGGTTGGTATCTATGCCAATGGTAAGTGGTACGGTACACCAGAAAAGGACTGGAATAGGGGTTGGGAAGTAGGTAATACCATTGACGTAGAAGTTGAGCAGGTTACGGGCAAAAATGGTAAAACATACAATAATATTCTACCACCTGGGAAGTCAAGCGGTGGTTCGGGTCAGGATAGTTTATTATTGGAACGTATTGCCACCATATTGGAACGAATTGAGTTAATCCTTAGTAAGAGAGGTTCTTAAATGAAAGTTGAAGGAAACGGCAATTCTGTGCAAACTGAGGGATTTTGCAAGTATTGTAAAAAATGGTGTACTTTAGTGTTTTCTACAAATTATGATGATGTTAAGATTTGTGAGGATTGTCAGCAGATGGAAATTAACCAGTACGAAGAAACTTTAGAAAGAGGAGGCAAATAATGTATATAGCAACAATAAATGCAGATGAAAAATTAGTGATTAAGTTTAAAAAGTATCTGAAAAAGAATGGGAAAGTGTTTAGCTTTGAACTAAAGAGAGTTTTAGATGAAGCCATAAAACTTGAAATTGATAGGTACGAAGAAGGAGAAAGCGAAAAGAAATAGATTGACAGATTGTATTTTTGTAGTAAGGTTTAATTATTGGCAAAGGGGAGATTAAAATATGTTTTATTTAGGTTATATCGGCGGTGGGAATTCAACTCTCCGTGCCAAACATCGCCGTATAATAGCAGGGTTGGGGTTATGTCCCAGCCCTGTTTATATTTGGAGGGCTTAATGAAAAGGGATAGTTTTATTTTCTATAGAAGTTTTTATGAAGCGATAGTTTTAATGCCCCCAGAAGAGCAGGTAAAGGTCTATCACGCAATAGCAACATACTGTTTAAACCATAAAGAGACCGAGCTCGATGGCATGGCAAAGATGGTTTTTACTCTTGTTAAACCTCAACTAGATGCGAACTACAAGAGATTTGAGAACGGTTGTAAAGGTGGTAAGCCTAAGCAGGTTGTAACCAAACCCGAACCAAAAGCTAACCAAACCGTAACCAAAAGCAAAGCTAATCTTAATCTTAATGTAAATGTAAATGAATATAAAGAGAATACATTGTCTGGTAAATTGAACCAGACGGCTACTGCAAGGCAAGTAATTGACCATTTAAACAAAACTGCGAACAGGGCTTACAGACATTCAAAGACATCCCTTGAACCAATCGTAGCAAGATTAAAGGATATGGCTTTAGACCCATGTGGCTTGGACAAGTACCCAGATATTAACCCTTACCAGTGGTGTGAATTTGTAATTAACCGTAAGGTTGCCAAGTGGGGTAAAGACCCAAAAATGAGTGAGTTCTTGCGTCCTGAGACATTATTTAGACGTTCTAACTTTGAGAGTTACCTTGGCGAAGTATTAACAAGTATTAAGAAATCGGAGGAATAGTATGCCAAGTCCATACCCAAATAACCCACACAAAATACTAGAGGGGTATCCTATTACAAAACCTTTTCAAAGTATTACTGAAGTTAATGATTATTTCAATAACGATAGAATAGTTTGTTTATTATGTGGAAAACAATATAAAAGTATCACTGCTGGGCATTTAATGATGGTTCATAATATAACAGTAGATGAATATAAAGAAATGTATGCTATTCCTAATGGACGAGGACTGTCTTGTATAACTACAAAAGAAAAACACTCAAACCACGCTTGGAAAATGGTAGATAAAGGCAAGTTTGTCTTAAATAAAAAGGGTTGTGATATGTCTGAGTTCTCATCTAAACCAAAACGCAAATGCCCTCAAAAAAGTAGTGTTGCTAGAAATAATCTAAATGAACATATGAAACCTAAAAGGGATTTAGTAAGACTCAATGGCAAACTTGTTACATTTACAGAGTCAAGAAAAATAAAAAGATTAAAAAAAGGAACACCAGAATATCAAGAAATGCTGTTAGCAAGACCACAATGCCAGCCAGATATAGTCAGAAGAAATATGGGGTCTTACTGGAAGGGAAGGAAAAGGTCTGAAGAAACAACACGAAAAAGGCTAGAAACTTTAAAAAAAATTAAAGCAAGCAAGGAGGAATAAATGATACTAGCACTAGATGGTAAAAATATAGGAGCAATAGAAGGTAATGTGTTTTACAAAAGAGTCAACTCTAAAAAACACAAGATGAGATTACTAAATGCTTATGGGATAGATAGCGAAGCATTTAATAACATTATCTCCGCAAGGTGTGATACGATTAAGCTAACAGAAACAGATACTAAGGCTACTTATACTGTACCAGTCCAGACATTTGAAGAGAAGTCAGTATATAAGCACTTTAAACCACACAGGGCACAACGATTTTTAGAACTGAAATACTGGAGTAAATTATGACAAATACTAAAAAAATATGTGCTACATGTGGTGAGTATTATTCTGGTAAGTACTGTTCTTGTCAGAAGAAAACTACATCAACTGGTTGGGAAAAACTACCCTGCGATATATGCAAAGACCCAGCATTTAATGTGCTGGGTGCAATAAAGGGTGATGGTGGCTACTACCATGGTGGGAAGGTTCTCTGCTCTTCTTGTTATAGCTCAGAGTATGAAAAGGCTTACGAATTTAGAGCAACACCTGAACAGACTGCTAGGTTTTTAATCCTGAGTGGTAGTGAGTCTGTAGTGTGGGATAAAGCTTCAGATGGAATGAAACAATACGCAATCAATTACGCTAAGACTAATGGTATTCCAGATAAAGATAAATCTGATTATGGTCTGAGTAAGATATGTCAACTGATTTAAAAAGACGGGGTATTATTTGTGTGCGTTGTGGTAGAAAACTAGATAATCCAACAGGTCGCCCAACGTACTGTGAGTTTTGTTTACAAGAGAAAAAAAGGAGGGGAAGATGAAACTAAATGAATTTAGGAAAAAGTATCCTAATCACATTAACATCGTGGAGACTTCTAAATTGACAGGCGTACATCATGGTAAAATCAAAAAACTCATAAAACTACACCTCATAAATCCAATCGTACTAGACAGGATTAGACTTAACTATTACTTGCTATCTCCAGATGATGTCGAGGTTGTTAAGTCTTTAAAGGATAAACTTGTACGCATGGAGGGACTATAATGGATAGAACTATAGTAACGATGGGAGCATTGATACTTGTTCTTATACTCTTGGTTTTTGGTACAGGACTAGAAAAGGAAGAACTAAGTAAGGAACTGAAGGCATACAA
>Ga0075116_10000320_pt1 | contig 22522 bp, 20 predicted proteins | sample AntAceMetag02UKC_FD_69786 | JGI IMG/M metagenome (GOLD analysis project Ga0075116, IMG submission 69786) | Saline lake microbial communities from Ace Lake, Antarctica- Antarctic Ace Lake Metagenome 02UKC | ecosystem: Environmental > Aquatic > Non-marine Saline and Alkaline > Saline | place...
CCGCCTTGACCACCTGAGGGATCATCACCATTAATCGGCGTGCCACTAACTGCTCGAAATACTAAGGCATAAATTCCTCCAGCTATCAAAATAATCGCCATCCCAATAATAGCGCCTATCACCATCTTGCGACCAGAGGCAATTTTTTGCTCATTTCCCTGAGCCGTCATCCAAGTTATCCCGCCAATAATTATAATAATAACAATAACAATTGCCACAAAACTCAAAACATAAGCCCCCACATTACCGACTATGCCAGTAAAATTAGTGGATAAACCTGTATTTACAATTTCTGCATCAAAATCTACTCCTGATGTTTTACAACAAACCGGCTTGGCTGGATCTGCACAATCGCCAGAAATCACAGATTTTGTTGAATCACCCGTACTACACTGGCCACTAGCCACACAAGCCCCTGGAGCTGAACAGGCCTCAGCCAGAACTCCTATAAAAGGCACACTCAAAAAAACAACCCCCAGACAAAAAGCTATTAAAATTCTTTTGAAGAGTAATTTTTTCATATTTTAAAGTTGTTATAATTATACCAATTACTAAACAGTTAGACAAGGAATTATTGACTTTACGCTAAAAATAATTTGTAGTATAATACAAATATCAAATATAAAATATTTAAGAAGGGAGGTGAGTTATGAAAAAATTATCTAAAGTTTTATTAGTTGTTGCGTTATTTATGGTACCTTTATCTTCTTTTGCTATTACCATCTCTGATGTAGGAGCTAATTTAGACATTGGTTCGAAAAACCCAGAAGAAATCGTAGTATCTGTAATTAACTGGATCTTAGGTATTTTAGCCTTAATTGCCGTAGTCTTGGTAATCTATGGTGGTTTTTTATGGATGACCGCAAGTGGTAATCCTGACAAAGTTGACAAAGCTAAAAAGATCTTAATTTCTGCAGTAATCGGTTTAGTTATTATCTTGGCTGCTTGGGGTATTTCTGTTTATGCTATCGATATCTTGGGTTCTGCCACAGGCTCTGCTTAAATATTACTAATAGTCTTCTTAATACTAACAAAACAAGTCCCTTTTTATTAAGGGCTTGTTTTGTTATGATTAATCCATGTTTAAAAGTTTAAAAAATAATCCTTGGCGCTGGTTTTTACTTGGGTTAACCATATATTTTTTTATTTTTTGCGGAATCTGCCTTTGGAAATATTTAACTTTTCAATATGATGGTTTAGATTTGGCTATTTTTAACCAAGTTTTTTTTAATTCAGCTCAAGGTCAACTTTTTGAATTTAGTATTCATCCTCATTCATATCTTGGGGATCATTTTGGTTTAATCATCATCTTGCTCTTACCTTTTTATTATCTTTATAAAAATCCAATTACTCTCCTAATTTTACAAACTCTGGGAATCGCTCTGAGTGCTATCCCCCTTGGATTGATTGCTAAAAACATTTGGCAAAAAAAACACGCTCTTTACTTTGGTTGGCTGATTTTATGTTTGCCCTTTGTCCAAAATGCCAATACTTTTGAATTTCATCTTCTACCCTTAGCCATCCCTCTGATTTTGTTTAGTTTTTATTTTTGGCAAAAAAAGAAACTTGGTTATTACCTAATTTTCTTTTTGTTGGCCCTATTGGTCAGGGAAGATGTGGCCCTAGTTTATTTAGGTTTTAGTTTATTTATCTTATTTTGGCAAAAGAAAAAAAAGTGGCTTTGGTTTTTACTGACTTTTTTAATTTCTTTAGGCTGGTTTATAGCCGCCTTTAAAATTTCTGGCATTTTTTCAGGTTATGGAGAATATAAATTTTTAGCTTATTATGCATGGCTAGGTAACAGCCCCCTGGAAATGATTAAAACTGTCTTTTTACACCCTTGGCATTTTTTCAGCAACTTTATTTCTCTGTCTGACTTAAAAATGCTCTTATTTGTTTTTGGCTCCTTGGCTTTTTTACCTCTATTTAAAATTCGTTATCTCTTACCATCAATTTTTATCTGGGCCCAATTATTATTAATTGAATCTGGCACCCAAACAACTATTAAAACCCATTACTTATCCCTAATAATTCCTTGGCTGTGCTTGGCTACTTTATATGGCATAAAAAATATCTATAATCAAAAAAACAAATACACCAAAAGCATTAGCAACAATCCTGTCTTATATAGCCTCGTCGCTTTAAGTGTTATTTTTTATGGAATGTTGACCCTAGGACCACTAATTCCTTTTGTTAAAGATGTTTTAAATCTTGATCAGATCAGGCTCCAAGAAATTGCTATTAAAAATGACTTTATTAACCAGGTTAATGCTGAGGATAAAGTAGTTGCTAGTTTTGATGTTTTACCTAATCTTTCCTCTCGAAAAAATGTCTATTCCTGGCACTATATTTATGAAGGAACACAACAATTTTCTGACAAACCTTTTGTGATTGATCCAGAAATCAACAAAGCTATTCTTGATTTCCATGACCTAATTTTACTACAAATAGCAGCTAAAGATCGTCAGGCTGATTTTAAAACTGGAATCACTAATATAAAAAACTTTTTAAGCACTAAAAATTTAGCTCCAATTTCATTTAAAAACAACCAGCTTTATCTTGAAAAAAATCCACAAGCCAAGCCTATTTATTACCAAACTGAGACAAGCTCAGATGACTTTTTTGTCAAAAATAATTTGAGCTTACTTGAAAAAACTACTCACGATAATGAGCTGCAAATTAAATTACAATTTGCATTAAACAACTTGGCAAGCGATAAATATTTACTTTTAGCTGAAACCTGGCAAAAAAACAAGCTTTTAGCACAAGAATTTTTTCCAGTGGCTTTTTATTTTTTTCTACCAGACGACCTAACACCCAACACATTATTGCTGAGTGATTATAATTTTGTTTTACCAAAAAAATGCTCAAATTGTGAAATAAAAATTCAAATAATTCAACTAGATGACGGGGCGATGACAGTAGTCAGTATTAATTCTATTGATATCACTAATACAAAATTCACCCGACTAGGTGAACAAATCACTCTCACTCTATAATCTATCGCCCACAATTACAGCTCGGGCTTGGTAATGTTTTTTTTATCAATCGATAAACAGCTGTATCATGTGAACTAAATTCAAATTTAAAATATTCTTTATTTTGCAAAATAGTCCTATCCATTCTATCCTCACCCACTAGAGAAAATGGATATTTTGTCACAACAATATAGTCTAAATTTTCAATCACTAAAAAATCTATTTTTTCGCTGAGAGTCCCTTGGTCACTAAAAAACCAATTTGATTTTATTTTTTTAGAATTGTAATCCAAGGTTTCAATAGGATGACCAATATAAACAGTCATTCCGGTATTAGCAGCTAAATAGCTCCCCATAAAATGGTGGGCTAAAACAAAACTGTCTTGATCTGTATTTTGATCTAACCAATCAAATGTCTCCTGCCACTCATTTGGGTAATATATATGGTAAGTATTTAAGTCAGCGCCATGTACTAAAAAATCATTGCTATAAACATAAAGATTGGATAATGCAAAAAATATAACAAAAGGAAATAATAAAAGAAAAGGATTTTTAAATATTTCAAAAAATTTAGGATATTTTTTACCCAAATACTCGGCTAAATAAAAGATGGCCACAATGGCTAATAATCCATAAGCAATCCCTAGGCCTTCAGTCATTCGACGTTGCCAAACCACTGGTGAATAAATAAGATATGTCTGAATAATTGCCCAAATAATTAAATATCCAAAACGATTGGGTAATTTTTTTCCTTTTATTAAAATAAATATGATACCGACTACAGCCAAAACAAACAACAAGCCATAACTGACCAAAGACAAGAGCAAGCTCCCGGTCAAGCAAGTATTTTGAGCAGCCTTATCAATATTTATTTGATCAAAAAAGAATAAATAAAAAACATAGCCTAACGAAGGAATTATTAATGACAAATATATAATATAATTTAAAACCGGTCTAATTAATAAGCTTTTATTTTTGATTACCCGCCACAAAACTATCATGCCACTTACTAAAAATATGGTCGGCAAATTAAAAGTATGAGAAATAACAATTAAATTTGTTAATAAACCAGCATAGATAAAATAGCGTAAACGCCCTTTATCAAAACCCAAAAACAAAAAAAGCAAAATAAATATCAAAAGAGTATACGAATAAATAAAATGGGGAGAATTAAAAGCGCTCAAAAAAACTGTTATTTCTGAAACCCACAAATCCATGGGGCAATGAAAAAATATCCCATTATAACAATCCTGTATACCAATCACAAAAAAACTAAAAACTCCCATCCCAGAAGCAAACAAAATCATCAACCAGGCTGCTAGTCTTTTTTTGAATGATTTAAAAAAATAAGCAATTAAAAAATATAACGCCCAAAAAAAAGGAATTATCAACAAACTAGCCATCAGGTGCATAGCAAACGAATTACTGAGCTGAAACCACTTTGCTATTAAGCCAGTCACTAGCCACTCCGGACGAAAAATATTTCTAATCTGACCTTCAGAATTATAGTGATCTACAAACAACCAATGTCCATCCTTGACTTGCTCAATAAATCCAAAATAGTGGTTATAATCTCCGCCCGTAAGAACATGGATGCCTGACCAAGTATGATCAGGTGGGGCAGTCTTCCAAAGATAAAAATATGGAATCGCAAAAGCAATAATTAAAGAAAAAATCATTAACCAAATAATGATTTTTTCTTTTTTAGAGATGGACTTAATTAACTCTTTCATTTTTTAATCTAAAAATAGTAGTAAAAAAATTAACAATATCTTTTTTAGAAAGCTTAGACTTGCCTAATTTGCGATCTTGAAAAATTATAGGAATTTCAGCTATTTTCAAACCAGCTTTTTCCAGACGATAAATAGTTTCCTCTTGAAAAGCATAGCCACTGCTCTTGATACCAACACCCTGAGCTAATAAATATCTAACCGCTGCTTGCGTATAACACTTATAACCTGAGGTAACATCTTTAGTTTTTAGACCAAGAACAACTCGAGAAAACCACATCGCTCCTGAACTTTCAAAATGGCGCAACCAACTCCAACCTATTATTTTACCACCCTTAATTCTTCTCGAGCCAACCACTGCTGCACAATTTTCTTGTTGAATCATATTTACAAAAGCTGGGATTAACTTTGGATCATGAGAAAAATCAGCATCCATTTCAAAAATCAAATCAGCATCTAGTTCTAGAGCTTTTTGAAAACCAACTCGATAAGCAGTTCCTAATCCTTGTTTACCTTGACGATGAACAACTTCAACTGGGTAATTACTTGCTAAAACATCAGCGATCTTTCCCGTGCCATCTGGCGAATTGTCATCAACAACAATTATTTGTAAATTTAATTTATGCTGAAAAATAATAGTAACCAAATTGGCTAAATTTTCTTTTTCATTATAAGTTGGAATGACAATAACTATTTTCATTTATTTTTGATAATGATAAATTTTTTTAATCTATCAAAATAACATGACTAACAACCTCATAGATTATTATACCTTGTTTTTCAAAAACAGGCTTAAAATATTTTTTATTATTTAAAAATTCTGGAACAGAAAAATCTTCTCCTAAAACAATTGGATAATCAGAGAAAAAAATATAATCTATAAAATTTTTTGATAAAAATTCTATTTTTTCCTCTAAGGCTGTCTCTTCTTTGAAAAACCAAACTATTTGATATTTTTTTGCTTGAAAATACAAGGTCTCCACGCCATGACCAGCATAAACAATATTACCAGTTCGACCAGGTATATAATTAGAGACGAATGGATCAGCTAATATAATATCATTTTCTTTTAGATTTTTATCAAACCAATCAAAGCTATCATAAATATAATCAGGAGCATAAACATAATTTTCACTACGTTGGGTTTGATGTATTTTAAAATCATTAGAATAAACAACAATATTTGAAAGACAAAAAATAATAATAAATACCGCTATAATTAAAAATTTGTTATTTAATGTTTCAAATACTTTAAATTTCTTTTTTTTAATTAGCCTGGCTAAATAAAAAATTCCAATAATTGCTAATAACCCCAGGGGAATACTCAAACCTTCGGTCATTCTTCTTTGCCAAACAACAGGTGAATATATTAAAGCAAATTGTAAGGCTGCCCAAATTATTAAATATTTAATTTTTTCCGGAATTACTTTTTTATATTTAAAAATAAATACTACTCCAAGAATAGCAAACACCAAAATAAAGCCATAACTAAAGATTGTTTGCCAAAGAGGGGTTGTCAAGCATTCATTTTGGACTGCCTTTATTTGAGTAGGGACGTCAAACATAAACAAATAAACAAGATAACCCAACGACGGCAAAGTCACAAGACAAAATAAAATCCAGTTATAAAAAAAGCTAATAAATATTTTTCTATTTTTGACAATCTTATACAATACTATCGCGCCAGTCACCCCAAAAATTGTCGGCAAATTAAAAGGATGTGAGATAAACGATAAATTAGCCAACAAGCCAGCGTAAATAAAATATGACCCCTTGTTTTTTTCCCATCCCAAAAAAACAAACAAAAAAACCAACAAAAGCAAAGAAAAAGAGTAAATTAAATGTGGTGAATTTAATGAAGTTAAAAATACATTTATCTCTGGCACCCACAAATCCATAGAATTGTCTGTCTGAAAAAGTAACAATGGCACCAAGCCAAGGCCCGAAGCAAAAACTAAAAAAATAAAACTAGCAATCCTTTTTTTTAAACTTTTGAAAAAATAGCTTATAAACAAATACAAAATCCATAAAAATGGAATAATTAAAATACTTCTAGCCAATTGCATTAACAAACGATTGTCTAGATTAAACAACTTTCCAACCAAACCAATAGCCAGCCACTCGGGCTTAAAAATATTTCTCAACTGTTCTTCTGAGGTGTAGTGATCTATAAATAAATAATGACCATCTTTAATTTGCTCAAAATAAGCAAAATAATTATTAAAATCTCCTGGAGTCATCGTATGTAAACCAGTCCATTGATAACCAACTGGGGCGGTGACAAACAAATAAACAAAAGGCAAAATTAACAAAATCACAAGGGCAAATATTATCACCCAAACGATGATTTTTTCTTTTCTTGAGATTGATTTAATCAGCTCTTTCATCTTGGCCTACAATAACTTTATAAATCTTAGCTTCCTGATCTTCGTAAACCAATTCAAAACAACCCGCATTATTAACATTATTATCCATGCCAGTATGATCTGTTTCTAAAAAAACATAACCAGCCTTAAAATCTTCTGGGATAATCGTACACAAATCTGTTTTTTGTTTTCCCAGAGTGATATTTACCCACTTCCAATACAAATCTTGGTCATAATTATACATAAAGGTTGGATCCAGACCCACAATATAATAATTATGAGTATTGTGAAAAAACAAAAGTGGCCACTCATCCCAATCTGAATGCAAAACTATCTCACCTTGATTAGAATTTTCTTTTAGCCAAGTCATACTCACTAAAAATTTATCAGCCTGAATACCGTGTGATAAATCACGCTTGGTTGATTGCTGTTCTTTGATGGTTATCCCAAGACTCAAAACAATAATTGGCAACAAGGCTAAAACAATTAAACTTAAAACAATTTTTTTACTTTTAAAATACTTTAAAAATGTTTTGTAAAAATCTTTTACTTTATAAAAGCTAAAAGAGTCCCTAAGACTTAAGGCTGTAAACAAAGCCACAAAAGGCACTGAATACTCAACATAACGTCGAGATTTCAAGTTCCACCAAGTAAAAAATATAGCCAATAATAAACTAGTCCAGCTCGCAGCTGTTTGCTTTTTTATTTTGACAAAAAATCCGCCCAAAGCTACAAACAACAAAATTACTAAAACAATATTACCAGCAGTTAAATCAAAAATTGGATATGGATACCATTCACCACCCACTCCGATCTTGTCTTGATAATTAACAATCCCAATCTGAATAAGCTGATCCCACCAATATAATAAATTTTTAGGAAAAAATGGATTAATAATAATTCCGGCGAGCATACCTGCACCAGAGCTTATAATAAAAAATATTTTACTTTTTTGAAAAGCAGCTTTTAGAAAAAATTTAAAATTTTGCCAAAGCCAAGAAAAAAATTTATTAGGATTCGACTCGCTTTTTACAGCCTCAAGCAGACTGGATATTAGCCAATAAAGTCCGACAAAAAAAGGCAGCAAAATAAAACCGCCATAAGCCCAAACATAAAAAAAGGCTAGTAAAAATATAGCTAAATTATCCCATTTAGTTTTTTTACTTTTAAAAATAAAATACAAGCCAAATAATAAAAACAAAAGACTAGTTGTATTAGCTTTAACTAAATTAATTCGAAAAGTCCAAGGAGTCAAAGTTGCCAACAATAAAGTCAACCACCAACTATACGGTACTTTTTGCTTTTTTAATAAAAAATAAAAAGCCAAGATTACAGCACTCGCTAAAATCACCACTGAAAACTTAATCCCAAAAGGAAAAGGCAACCACACAAAAGGAATTAAAAAAATATGCCACAAAAAATGCTGATCTATTCCATAATCTTTGAGCACGGTAAATTGCTGCCAAGGTAAAGTCTGATGAAACTCTCCCTGTGACAGCAATTCAGCAATCTTGGCATGATAAAAAGAATCTGGATCTGGAAAATAACTACTCGCCCCAAACCACAAAAATAAAGCAAAGACTAAAGCAAATAAAACAAGTCCCTGAAACAAAGGCTCAGAAACTAGTTTTTTAATATTTACGAATAGTTTATTTTTATTGGGCATTTTTAAGCTCGTCTTTAAACATATCAACAAAAGGAATTGGGGAAGGGTCAAGATTGTTTAACATCGACATATAATAAGCAGTGTAACTACCAATAATTAACATTTCAAATGATTGTAAAAGCTTGGTCTTTTGAGTTAGTTTTACTTCTTGATAACTACCCTTGTTTTTTGTAATTATTTTTTTTGTTACTTGATATCTAACTTGAGTTCGAGGATGATATAATTCTGATTCAAACATAAGAAAGCTTACATTACTAATTCCAGGATTTGGATGAGCTAAGCCTTCCATTAAATGATGATTTAACTCAGGGATTAAATAAAAATATGAAAACTGTTTAGCATTTTCATTAATCTGATTAGCTAGAGCGTGGGCATTGCCAGCTAAAAAATCTGAAGCAACCACTGCCGGTATCTTGTCGTGCAATTTTTCAGCAAGCTGCTTAGCTAAATTGTCTTTTGTTTCAACTTCAAAATTTAATTCATGATTTAGCCCTTCGAGCATGGCAACAACGCCTGATATTTCTTCATTCGTGACGCTGATCAACCTAGCTCTTTCCAATAAACCTAATTGGCCAATAATAGAATATCCCAAAGCCATTCGTGGCTGATCACAAGGATTATATTGTGGATCGATATTGTAGTATGGCAAACCTGTTTCTTCAAAAAATTCTTTGAGCTTGCCACCAGTTGTAATACCCATGACTTTAGCTTTTTTATCTAATGCCTGTTCAAAAGTATTAAGAGTCTCTTCAGTAGTTCCAGAATAAGAAGAAAGAATAACCAGGGTCTTTTCATCAACAAATTCTGGCAAGTCATAATTATTAACTATCCAAAGAGGATGCTTGAGCTGGGTTGAAAAAACATGACGAGTTATGTCAGCTCCTAAGGCTGAGCCACCCATGCCTGAAACAACAATTTTGTTTATTTTGTCATAATCTTCTGGAACATTAATTTTTCGAGTGTCTTGCCAAGCGTGTCCGACTTGTTTGCTCAAATCACTGATAGAATCTCGCATTTTAGATACATCTAATTTTTCAAATAAATCTAATTTATCAAGTTTGTTCATAAAAAAACTTTTAAGAGTTATATATATTATTATACTTAAATTTTGAGTTTTTTTCTAGGAAAAACCGGCCTGAAATCAAACCGGTTAACAATGTTCAAGCAATCATCTCTTTTAGACGATCAGATACTTCATCCCAGCTCAAAAGTTCGGGGTGGCAACAAGGTAAGCTTACCCAGACCCTTTTACCAATCACGACACCTAACTGGCCTGCCTGCCAGAAGATTGTTTCTATACAAGGGGTTATTATTTTCCCCTGACACCAAAAACAGTCAACATTAAGCCATTTTTTTGGCATTTTACCCCCCCAACTTTTAAATGTATCTTACTCCTTACAGTATAGCTTATTATTAATTTTATAAAAATAAAAACCGCACCTTTAGGGGGTGCGGGTTAAAGCTACTAATTGTTGTCAACCATAGAGTTCTTGAGCTCTTGAGCCCGGTTGTTCATATGGTTTTCAATATACAGATCGTAAAGAAGCTTAACATATTTTTTCTCAAGTCGCTTGAGTTTCCACGACCATTTAAAACCCATTTGACTCCTGTAATAGTACAAACTAAGCCAATCGCGCCTGCAAACTCTTAAGTCAAGATGATTTCTAGTAGCACTTGCAGTAGCAATTGCCTTTTCAATCCCTTCAATAGCAGATTCGCAAGAATCTTGCTCACGATCAAGGGAAAAGCTAAATTTGTAGCGAGGACCCCAATCATACAGATTGGCAAAACTGTTTTTGTCTCGAGCCGCCAGGTCGAGCTCCTGAAAAAAACTTTGGTTCGGACGATTTTTTGTCTTGATCATGGTGAAGACCTTGTCACCCAACTCAAACAACCCATTGACCTTAATTTGGCCTTGACCGCTCTTGAGAGGCGAAAACAGCTCAGCACCAGTCCAACCACGACCCTTCATGATGTAGCTGTCTGCAACATGACCTACTTCAGCTTGGGCAATTTTCTGGAAAGGCAACTGACAAACTTTCATCTCGAACGTCGAAATGTCAAAACCCATTGGCCAATATGCTTGAGCAGACAATATTTGGCACTTTTTGACGAAGTCAGGGTACATACCCTTAAGGAGTTGAGTAAGTTGGACTGGCCCACGATAGAAAGTTTCCGTAGACACGCCAGAGGTATGGACCATAGCCACATTAACCGCATCAGCGATCGTTAAACGAATAGGATCGTTGCCCCATCCATAGCCTCCGGTATAATCCGCCATTGGCTCATAAACACGAAAATCAATGATGATTCCTGGTGCAATGAGTCGCGCCTGCAAATGACCGTAGCGATCGTTGCTGTAATAAACCAGGGTGTTATTTCCCAGACTCAAGATGTCGTCGCCTGGAATATCCCGATTGTATTCAGTGCCGTCAATCTTCACAACCACGACAGTCTCAGTCATAGCTGGATAAGGGAAGCTTGACGAATATTGGGACCACTGATCCTCAGTGAGGTACCCATTTTCCTGTTCAGCCAATTTCAGCTCGAGCAATGGCTCAAAGTCCGTTGCCATTGCGTTTGTTGTAAACAACAAAACGACCAAAAGACACAGGGCAAGAAATAATCTTTTCACTTTACTTCTCCTTTTTGTTAATGTTCCTCAATAAAAAATATTATCACTCAATTTACAAAATGTCAACCAAATTTTGTTGATTTATTGGCTTTTTTATGCTATACTAAGCTTATATGTCAGGACATTCCAAATGGGCGACAATTAAGAGAAAAAAAGGCGCGCTAGATTCCAAACGCGCTAATATTTTTACTAAATTAGCTAAAAATATTACTGTTGCAGCTCGAGAGGGAGAGGACCAAGAGATGAATTTTAAGCTAAAGTTAGCCATAGATAAAGCAAAATCAGCTAATATGCCCAAAGACAATATCCAACGGGCTATTGATCGCGGAGCAGGCAACACTGGTGAGACCCAGCTTGAAGAAGCTACTTATGAATGTTATGGGCCTGAAGGAGTCGCAATTATCATTGAAACCATAACTGACAACACCAATCGTACAGTTTCTGACATAAAAGCCTTGCTTACAAAACATAGTGGTTCACTAGGAGCTCCAGGAAGCGCTGCCTGGTTATTTGAAAAAAAAGGCGTTTTAGAAATTAATTTAGCTAAAAATAGCCAAATTAGTGATGAAATTCAACTAATTGCAATTGAAGCTGGCGCCCTAGATGTTGAAGAAGCTGGTAATGAGCTCTGGATTTATACTGACCCCAAAAAACTCAATCAAATAGCTAATCAGCTTAAAGAAAATAAAATCACAATAAACGAACAAAATCTGAATCTGATTGCTAAAGATGAAATAGCTATTACCCCTGAAGCTAAAGAAAAGATAGAAAAAATATTTGAAGCTTTGGGAGAATCTGATGATGTTGCTAATTACTACACCAATGCCCAAGGAGAATAAAAAAAACTATTTAGGCATTGATCCAGGGTTAGCAACTACTGGTTGGGGTGTGGTAACCAAGAAAAAAAATGAACTAATAGCTGTTGACTGGGGAATCATCAAAACTGAAAAACAAACACCTTTTCCTGAACGTTTAGTCCAAATAGCTGAAGATATTAAAAAATTAATCAAAGAGTACCAACCTGAACAAGCTGCTGTCGAAGAATTATTTTTTTGTAACAACGCTAAAACAGCTTTTTTGGTTGGTCAAGCTCGAGGCGTTATTCTCATGGAGTTAACTAGAAAAAAAATAAAGATTATTGAGCTCACCCCCCTTCAAGTCAAACAATCAATCACTGGCTATGGTAAAGCTGACAAGGCCCAAGTCCAACAAATGGTAAAAACTGTTTTAAAATTAAAAAATATTCCCCGACCCGATGATGCAGCTGATGCTTTGGCCCTAGCTATCGCAGCTAGTTAAATATATTTTTATGACTTATCAAGAAAAAATAAAACACATCTTAAAAATTAGTGAAAAGGTTATTCGAGATGCAGCTTTGGAAAATGGTGCTATAGTCGCTGCTAACACTGATAAAAAATACTACGACCGACATGCTAAAAATTATCACTATGTCTGGCCCAGAGACGCAGCTTATATTTGTGTAGCTGCTAAACTAATTGGTATCAATGATATTCAAGAACCATATTTTGACTGGCTTTTAGAAAGACCTGAGGATTTTAAAAAAGAAAGCACTCTTTATCAGCACTATTCAACCAATGGTCGTAAAGCTGGCAAACAATATCAACCTGACCAAGCTGGGACAACCCTCTGGGCAATTTGGGAAATTTATAATCACGATCCCAATCAAGCTAGTAAATATGAGGCCTTAATAAGAAGGTTGGCTGATGGTCTGACTGAAGATTGGCATGGTAAATATTTTTTCAAAAATTCAGCTGATTTGTGGGAAAATTGGTATCGTCGAACTTCAACCAAAGTTGAAAACAATTATACCTACACCTTGGCAGCTTGCGCTAGGGGGCTACTTTGTGCACACGCTATTTTTAAAAATAGTAAATGGGAAAAAGCTGCCAATGAAATGATTAATCTAATAAATGAAGCATACTTAGAAGATAAAGAATATTTTTTGAGAAATCATGGCATAATTGACGATCTCAATATTGACGCCTCGGTCCTGGGGCTAGCTTGGCCTTTTGAAATTATTGAAGCTAAGGACGAAAGATTCAAAAACACCATCAAAAAGATTGAAGAAGAGCTGGTCTTTGACGGTGGAGTAAAAAGATTTCAATTTGATTATTACGATGGCGAAGGGACTTCGGGTGAGGGTGGTGGGGCTTGGCCAATTTGTAATTTTTGGATGAGCTTAGCGTATATAAAGGCAGGTAACGAAAAAATGGCTAAACACTATTTTAAATGGGTAGTTGATCGAATTAAAGATGACGGTATGATAGCTGAACAAATTTTTGTTGACTACCGTCAAGGCATCAAACCCTTAGCATGGTCACATGCTATGTTTATCTTTGCTGCCAAAGAGTTAGGATATTTAACATAAATAATTTTTTTATAATGAGCAAAACAATTGTCTTTATTTCTGCTGAGGTTGATCCATTTTCAAAACAAGGCGGTCTGGCTGATGTCTCACGCTCCCTACCAAAAGCTCTCCAGAGATTAGGAAACCAGGTAATCGTAATTACCCCCCTCTATGGGTCAATTGATGTTAAAAAACATAAGTTAGAACAGGTTGCCAAAGGCTTTCCTATCAGGATGAGTGACAAGATAGTTATTAAAACTGATTTTTGGCGTGGTTATTTATCCGAAGATCTACCAGTTTACTTTATTGACTTTCCTAAGTTTTTTTCTAATCGAAAAAGCAGTAAAATCTACAACCTAAGAAACGTGGGCGACAACGGAGAAAGATATTATTTTTTCTGTTCTGCTGTTATCCATCTCCTGAGATTTAAAAACATTAAGCCTGACATCATCCATGCTAACGATTGGCAAACCGGACTAGTTCCCTACTTTCTAAAAAAACGATTCCGCGATGAAGAACTTTTCAAAAATGTTGGCTGTGTTTTTTCAGTTCACAATCTTCTTTTTCAAGGTCCAAAAAACTGGTGGGAGGTTGAAAAATCAAAGCAAGACACTGGCCACACCGGCTTACCCTCTTTTGATGATAAAAATGCCCTACCATATATTAATTTTATGAAAAGAGCTATTTTAAGAACTGACGTTGTCAACACTGTCTCAGAACAATATGCCAAAGAAATTCTGACTCCAGAATTTGGACTCCAAGTCTATAGAATATTAAAAAATAAAGACAAAGAAGGCAGATTTTTTGGAATCACCAATGGGATTGACTACACTGACTACAATCCAAAAACTGACCCGGGTCTTTTTTCTAATTACACAACCGGAAGCTTTCACAAACAAAAACCCAAAAATAAAAAAGCTATTCAAAAAAAATACGGCTTACCTATTTCTCCAAAGACTCCTTTAATAGTCACTAACTCTAGAGTCACCGAACAAAAGGGTTTTGATATTTTCCTAAAAGTTGCTGAAACTATCCTGGAAAGAAATGTTCAATTTATTATTTTTGGAGATGTAGCTGAAAAAAAATATGGCACCAATTTTAAACAACTCCAGAAAAAACATCCTCAGAAATTTGTTTTTACTAAATTTATTCATAAAGAAGAAACCCATCTCCTAGCAGGTGCTGATATGCTACTAATGCCCTCTAGATTCGAACCTTGCGGTCTGGGACAACTCAAAAGTATGCGTTATGGAGCCTTACCGGTCGTTAGGGCAACGGGTGGCCTGGTAGATACTGTTGAGGATTATGACCCAGCCAGCAAAAGAGGAACTGGCTTTGTCTTTAAAAAATATGATGAAAAATCACTCCTAATTGCCCTGATTAGAGCCATGGAAACTTATCAATACACTAATATTTGGAACAATCTTGTCTTTCAAGCCATGAACAAATCTTTTGATTGGGAAATTCCAGCTAACCGCTATATGACCCTTTACGAAAAAGCCCTGGAACAGCGTCAAAATAGTAAATAATTTTTAATATTACATTTCATGAAAATTGTTTGGGCAAATTTTTTACATTTATACCAGCCCCCTTTTCAAAATCCACTTTTAGTTAAAGAAATTGATAAAGAAAGTTATCAATTTATTATTAGTTTTCTGAAAAAAAATCCCAAAACTAAAATATCCATTAACTTAACTGGTTCACTCCTTGAATTATTAGTTGAGTGTGGGTTTAAAAAGACTATTTTAGAATTTAAAAAACTAGTTAAAGCTGGCCAAATAGAATTATTAGGCACAGCCATGTATCACCCTATTCTCCCTCTTTTGCCAACTGAAGAAATAATCCATCAAATAAATCTTAACAAAAAAATATTAACTAAACATTTTGGTAAACTTTTTAAGCCCAGTGGATTTTACTGTCCAGAAATGGCCTATAGTCAACGTGTGGGAAAAATTGTTAAAGACCTTGGTTATCAATGGCTTATTTTGGACGATATTCACAATCCCCACAATGACCGCCTAAGAAAATCCCATGTAGACGAAAAAACTGGTCTTAAAATAGTTTTTAGAAACCGTCAGCATTCCAAAGCCTATCCCTTTGATGCTGTCTCAGACATGTTAAAGAAAAAATATGCCACTGATCAATATGTGATTACTGCTACTGACGGGGAAATGTATGGGCACCATCACAAAGACGAGGTGGATAGCACTAACCAGGTTTTAAAAAATAAAAATATTGAAACTATTTTTGTCTCAGAAATGATAACTAGACTACCAGCCGGTAAAAAAATGTCCTTAAGGGAAACCACCTGGGAAACTCTTAATGAAGAATTAGACGACAACCCTTTTCCACTCTGGAAAGATCCCAAGAATACTCTACACCAAATGCTTTGGCAATTAGCTGAAGTTGCCATGAGGGCCAATAAAAAATACAATTCAGACAAAAAAAATTTTTGGGCTAGAAAACACCTTGACCAAGGACTCGCTTCATGCACCTGGTGGTGGGCAAGTAGCCGCCAACCTGATGTTTTTTCCCCTATTACCTGGAATCCAGATGAAATAGAAAAAGGGATGAATAATTTGATTCGTAGCATCCGCTCCTTAGATAAAGCTCCTGAAAATGTTAAGATAAAGGCAGAAGCACTTTATGCTAAGCTTTATCAAAAGGTTTGGCAAAAACATTGGAAAAAATAAAATATTTTAATGAATATAAAAAAATCAATCACAATCCTAAAAGACCCAAACGCTCTTTTATCATACCTCCTGCCAGAATTGGGTAAGAATGTTGATTTAAAAAAAATTAATATTTATCGAGAAAATGAAAAATTATTAGTAGCTGATTACACTTTTTTTAATAATCAAAAAACCTACAATCTTATTGGCAAACTCCGCTTTGATGGCCATATTAATACTGCCAAAGCTCAATACATGAACCTCTCAAAAATTGAAAAAATAATAAAAAATAAATTAATTGTTCCTAGCAACTATTTTTACCTTCACCAGCTTAACGCTTTATTTTATGAAAAAGTAACTGGTGAATCTCTGGCTGAAATAATTGAAAAGAAAAAAAACGTCTCTAAAATATATTTAGACAAATGTCTAACCTGGATGCTGGCAAGGGAAAAAACATCTTTTTCAAAAAACATTAAGCTTAACCCACAATTTAAACCAGAATTTTTTTTACAACAAGCTCAAAGTCTTTCTGGCAAAGATCACCAACAAGTCCACAAGCTGACCTCACAAATATATGAGCTACGATTAGCTTATCAGCTTGAAAAATCTTTTTTATGCCACAATGATTTTCAACCCCAAAATATATTTTTTGAAAAAAGCAAACTTAAAACCATTGATTTTGATAATGTTATTTTAGATGATCCCATGATTGACTTTACCAACTTTTATACTCAACTCAGATCTGATGGTAAGATTCCCAAAATAAAATTAGAACAAATGCAAGAATATCTCTTAGCTAACTACACCAAAAAAACTAAACTCAAAGAAAATTTTCAGGAAAGATTTTATCTTTACTTGGCTATCGCTTCTTTAAAAAATTTAAACAAGCATTTGGCTGAAGATAATCAAAAACAAATTAATTTTCGTCTTAAAAAAATTACTGAAGCTTTAAAATATTTTGATGCCAAAAAAAATTAATTTACCAACTGAACTACTTACCCCTCAAGTCGCAAAGATTAGAAATAAAATCCTTAAAAAATTTGATTTAGAGGAAACTTTTTTAATGAGCACTAGCGGAAAAAACTATGTTGTAAGAGCCAAAAACAAAAAAGGTCAGTCTTATTTATTAAAAATTAGACGCGAAAAAAATACAGAAAACAAAGACGACTTTACTAAAGAGGCAATAATTTTTAAATACTTAAGTAACAAAAAAACAAAGCAGCTAATTTTTCCAAAAGTTTTAACAATCGACTCAGCTCAAGAAAAAAAATATCTAGTTTATAAATATTTAAAAGGTTTTGATTTAGGGATGTATTTTTACCTTAATAAAAAGGCACAAACCATTGTTGATTACAAATCAATCAACAATATTTTAAACTTTATTAAAAGACAAACGCTTCCTCTTTTGAAAAAAACTTCTTTTAAAAAAGCCAATTTAAAGTTTTATTTAAACTTAATGCTTCAAAACCAAGCAAGTTTTGAAAAGGCTTTAACAAAAAAAGATTTTAACAATTCTCTAAATATTATCAAAAAAAACAAAGAACTTCTTGAAAAAAACCTAACACTAGCTCATGGTGATTTTAATCCTAAAAATATTTTAATCATAAAAACAGCTAACAAAAAGCATTTAGACAGATTTTCGCTAATTGACTGGTCAGATGCTATACTTGCCAACCCCTCGTATGACCTTTCGTTTATTTACTTAGCGGGCTGGAATCACTCAAACTTAAACCAAAAAATAGAAAAGAATATAAAAAACCAAAAATTATTTTATTTAAATTGTCTAATTCACCTACCAAAAATGTTTGAAATATTAGACCATTATGAAAAATCAGTTGAACTAGATTATATTAATAAATTTTTTGATAAAAAAATAAAAGATAGATTATTTAAATTAATTTTTTCAGCTCGAAAATATTATTTAAACATATATAAAAATAAAATTAGCACTCATTTATGAAAATCGCTATAATCTCTAAATTGTGGGAAAACACCTCTCCATCTTCAACTGGCGGGACAGGTGCTTCGGTTGGCAATCTGGTTAATGAATTAGTAAACCGAGGTCATCAAGTGACATTGTTTGCGACCAAACAATCCAAGACAAAAGCTCAAAAATTAATTGCCTTTCAAAACAAGCCCTATACAGATGATTATTCAGAAATTATGGAATATCAAACCATTGCTGAGGCTTTTGATCCTAAATATAATTTTGACCTGATTCATTGTCATGTTGAACATAAAAGCTTATTTTTTGGAAAAATTACTAAGACTCCTTGTCTACACACCATTCGTTATGGAGAATTTTTTGACCAAGAAACAAACCTACTCAAACATCATAAAAATCAATTTTTTGCAGCTAACTCAAAAGCTTTAATTAATAAATTTCCCTGGCTAAAATTTTTAGGACATTCTTACAATGGCCTAGACCTAAAACGCTTTTCTTTTAACGCTCAACCAAAACCATATCTTTTCTTTTTGGGTCGACTCTCTCCTCAAAAGGGTGCTTTAGATGCTATTAAAATTGCCAAAAAATCAGGACTACCTATTTACTTGGCTGGAAAAATAGTGGCAACTGATAAAAAATTTGTACAAATTCTTCACAAGGAATTTAAAAACAAGGCTGTAATTTATCTTGGTGAATTAAATTTTAAAGAAAAAATAAAATATTTAAAAAACGCCCTAGCCTTAATTCAACCAACTGATACTAAAAAATATTTTGAGGCTTGCTCCAATACAATTTTAGAAGCGATGGCTTGTGGGACACCCGTTATAACTACTAATTCAGGCTCTAATAAAGAATTAGTTCAACACGGTAAAACTGGCTTTATTATCAATAGCATTGAACAAGGGATAAAAGCTGTTAAAAAAACCAAGGATCTCAATAGGGCTGACTGCCGAAAAAGAATTGAAAAATATTTTACTATTGAAAAAATGGCTGATGGCTACGAAAAAATATATAAAAAAATTATATGAGGAATGGATTATTTTTAATTGGTCCAAAAAATCCTGCAACCAATAAAAATGAATTTAAAAATGACACTTATATTTTATTAGCTAGGCATTTGATTGCTGAGGGAGCACTTGACAGAGTATTCTTTTGTTATAATTGCAACAAAAACATTTCGACAAAAAATATTAAAACCTACTCAAATATTAGTATTAATTTTTTAAATTCTGAAAAAGACTATAACAGTATTTATAAAAATGAATATTCAATGACTTTTGTTCGGGGAAACTGGCTAGAACATCAAAAAATCATGAAAAAAGTTAACAGCAAGCTTAATTATTTTTATGCCGCTGATCCAAAATATTCTCCTGTCAAAAAAATGCTTCCATTTATTGATATAGTTTTTGTGGATGAAAAAAATCAAGCAGTAAAAAATAAAAAAAATATTGTCTTTGATAAAATTATTAATACTGATATATTCAAACCTAAAAAATCCAAAAAAAAATATGACTTATCCTATGTGGCAAACTTTAGGCAATGGAAAAATCATAATTTGCTCTTTAGTGCAATTTATAAATACCAGATCAAGTCAAACAAACAGCTAAAAATAGCTTTAATGGGAAAATTCGAACCAAACACCAATGAACTCAAAACCATGCTTTGGAAATTTAATATTAATGCTGATTTATTTGAAAAAATTTCTCCCTTTAAAGTTGCTGATTTAATAAACAAAAGTAAATTTACTGTTCAAATGGCAGAAATAGATGCAAACCCAAGAGCCATAACAGAAAGCTTGGCCTGCAATGTGCCCGTCTTGGTGAATAATCAACTTTCTGGTGGTATTAGATTGGCAAATAAAACGGCTAATCCTTGGAAATTTGATCTAGCTATAAAACAAATGTTAACTGAATATAAAAATTATCAGCCATATAAATACTTTAAAAATAGTCTCACAGCTGATAAAATAATTAATAGCTGTTTTAAAGATTTAAAAAATATAAAATGATTATTGGAATCGGACAAGCCTTTAATGGCCATCATAAAGAATACTCAAAAGCGCTTAATAAATTTGGTGCCCAAACTTTTTATTTTGATATTGACACACCCAACTGGGTAGAAAAAATAAAAGATAAAAAAGCTGATGCTTACTTATGGCACGCTGATGCTAAAGACGAAAATTACAGAATTATACACGATCGTATTTATTTTCTTGAACATGTCTTAAAGAAAAAAATATTTCCAGACATGAATATGTATTTTTCTTATAATGACAAAGCTAAACAACTTGAATATTTTAAATATTTTAAAATCCCAACAATCAAAACTTGGATGTTTAATAAATATGATCCAGCCAATAACTTTATAGATAAAACTGAATACCCCCTAGTAATTAAGAATGTAAATAGTTATGGCGGTAAAGGAGTTTATTTAATAAAAAACAAAACTCAAGCCAAAAAAATTATTGAACAAATCTTCAAATCAAAAAACGGCTACCACAAAATCAAAGACTATTTATATGCCCAAGAATATATCAATGGCTTAGAAAAAGATTTACGCATCATTACTATTGGTAATAAAGTTAAATTTGCTTATTGGCGAATAAACAACCAGGACTGGAAGCATAATGTTGGTCGAGGTGGACAAATTGACTCAAATAACATCCCCCAATCAGCTATTAAACTTTGTGAAAAAATTTCAAAACAACAAAAATTTCACTGGATGGCCTATGATGTATTTATGCTAAAAAATAAACCAATTATTTTAGAATTTGCTTGTAACTTTTCTACAAAAGGAATAGAAAAACATGGTTTTGATGTTAGAAAAGAATTAATGAGGTATTTGCATAATAAATTAAAATAATTAATTAAAAAAATGTTATTAAAATCAGGCGACAAGATTGCCATTATTTCCATGCAAAACTGGTGGAAAGAACCCGACAGCAACGTCAACCGCTTAAAAACTGAAGCTGAAAATATCGGCCTTGAGGTCGATATCTTATACTATGATAAATTTTTTATTACTTTCCATGATAAAAAAATTGATTTTTGGTATGGTGAAAAAAAATTAAACATAAAAAAATATCAGCTGGCTATTCCAGTCATGAATGTTAATAATAATCTTGAATCAAACACTTTTTTTCTAAAAGCATTTGAAGAAATGGGTGTCCCTGTAAAAAACAAGGTTGGTGCTATTTTAAAAGCTAAAGACAAAGCGCGCACTAATTTTATTTTGGCTCAAGCTGGTATTCCAGTCGTGCCTTCGGCAATCACTTTTTCTGAATACGGTTTAAAGCCACTTTTTAACTTTGTAAAAGGTGAGGAATATATCTGTAAACTCAATCAAGGCTCACAAGGAAAAGGTGTCTCCTACATTAATTCAAAAATGTCTTTAATTTCAACACTAGAACTATTAAAGGCTGGAAACATTGAACCCTCTAGAATTCTTTTTCAAAAATTTATCAAAGAATCGGCTGGTAAAGATATCCGTGTTGTTGTAGCTGGTAAAAAAGTTATTGCTGCTATGCAAAGACAATCAGCGGGAACTGACTTTCGCTCTAATTTAGCCGGTGGTGGTCAAGGAACTATTTATAAACCAAGTGAAAAAATTAAAAAAATAGCTATCCAGGCTATTGAAACCCTAGGCCTAACTTACGGCGGCGTAGATGTAATTCTTTCCAAAAAAGGTCCCTTAATAGTCGAGGTCAATGCTAATCCAGGCCTAAAAATTGAAAAAGTGACTGGGATTAATATTGCTAAAAAAATTATTCAAAATATCACAAAATAATATGCAACCAGAAATACGCAAAGATTATATTCAAGACAAATATGTAATTATCGCTCCTAAAAGAGGCAAACGACCACATGATTTAGAAAAACCTGTTAGCGATGCTAAATCTAAAAGCGTTAAACAATGTCCTTTTTGTCCTGATAATCTAAAAGGTAAAAAATTTACCTATCTTGATGGTAAAAAATCAGACTGGAAAGTGGCTGTTTTTAAAAACGACTTTCCTGCAGTTAGCCTAACCAATAAAAATGCTTATGGCTATCAAGAAGTAATTGTAGAGACCCCAAATCATCAGCCTGAATTAGATGATTTATCAATTACCCAAATTGTTCGGGTTTTAACTGCTTATCAAGATCGTACAAAAAAAATATCAAAAA
>Ga0075116_10000321_pt1 | contig 22508 bp, 35 predicted proteins | sample AntAceMetag02UKC_FD_69786 | JGI IMG/M metagenome (GOLD analysis project Ga0075116, IMG submission 69786) | Saline lake microbial communities from Ace Lake, Antarctica- Antarctic Ace Lake Metagenome 02UKC | ecosystem: Environmental > Aquatic > Non-marine Saline and Alkaline > Saline | place...
ACGAACGTCGCCCTCACGAAGGGCTGCGCAGGGCTGGAGGCGATCGAGCAGTTGCCCATGGACCCCAATGATGGGAGCCCCCAGATCTGGATCGCCAAGATCCAGGCGGAGCAGAAGCGCCGCGCCGATGAGCTGGGGATGAGGGAGGCCCCCGCGGTCCCCTCCGAGGATGAGACCGAATCTGGAGCTGGAGCTGCACCTGTCACGAAAGAGACCATCGGAGGGGAAGCTGGCAAGCCGGTCTCCCTGGAAGACGTCGGCGGGAAGGCTGCGACGGGAGACGGGAAAGCCAAGCCCGTCACGCCTGACGACCTGAAGAAAGCCCCGCCGCCGCCAGCAGCAAGCGGTGACGCTCCCAAGGGTGGACGTGGCGGACGTGGCGGACGAGGACGCAAGTAGCAACACCGGGCTCCGAGGACAGGAGCCTGCAACACCGGCCGACCTACGGCTGGCAGTGAGGAAGAGATCATGGCAGACAATGACTGGACCTGGGAAGCGGATCTGGACGACACCGATGATGAGGGCGGATTCGGCAGCTATGAGCCGCAGAAGGGCGACGTGCTGCTGCTCTGCGTCGAGAACCTGGAGATGCCGGAGGGACCGGCGGGCTACTACTCGAAGACGACGTTCAGGATCATCGCTGGACCGCTCAACGACGAGAGCCGCAACGCTGGACCCTTCATCAGCGGCAAGGATGACAGGCTCTGTAGCTTGAGGGTCTGGGATAACCTGAGCTTCAGCCCCAAGGCGCGCTACCGGCTCAAGCCGTTCCTGCGAGCGGTGGGTCACAGCGGACCGGTGAGCCTGAAGGCACCCAAGGAGATAGGTGACCTCACGCAGGAGCAGCAGTTCCAGGATCTCGTCTGTGACCGGGAGGTCAAGGTCATCATCGACGTTGAGGAAGACAACAACGGCAAGCCGCGGATGGTGGTGGACGAGTATCTCCGGCTCTCCGCCTCTGACTGGCAGTTCGTGGAGAAGGCCTACAGCGACTTCGGGCCTGCGCGTGGCATGCTGTGGATGCCGGCAGACAAGCGGCCGGAAGGCGTGACGCCCATCCAGGAGTGGAAGGGTGCGCCTGCTGCGGCTCCCGGAAACGACATGGGGAACGCCAGCTTCTAGGGGCTGGCAGACAGGGATTCTGCGGGGAGCAACGTGTAGCCCTGGACGGCCACCCCCACGAACAAAGGGACAGCACTGGGCAGGTCAAGCACCTCAGAGCCGGCTGAAAGCCCCGGACGAAACGCTCAAGCGGGTGGAAGGCCCGCACCTTTTACCGGAGGGCAAGACGTGATCACGATCAAAAAGACTACCGTCAGGGACTCGGGGTGCTGCGGCTCTTGCCACATGCGAGCTACCGACCCGGCTACCGGACAGTGGATCCATCCTGACAAGGTCTCCTGGGATATCATCATAGGGAAGACGCCAGGGAGCGGGACCATGGTTCACATCTGCAACGAGTGTTTCGCAGACCTGAAGGACAAAATGGACAGGATCCTGCTCGGGGCGGTCCTTGGCGTCTTGCCACTCGAGGAGGATCCCAATGCGTAAGCCAGAGACGTTCTGGACGGATCCGTACATCCGGCGGCTGTCGGGGACTGCGCGGTTGATCCTTCGTTGGGCGTGGGACAACGCCGACGCTGACGGCCGGCTTGAGGTGAGCACCGAGCGTGTAACGTCGGAGGTGTTTCCGATTGTAGATCTGGAGGGGAGAAGCAGTTTTGCGGAGATGTGTTCCTATGTCTTGGAAGAGATCGATAAGATCACTAAGGCTGGCCGATGGTGCGTGTACCACGTCCAGTTGGATGAGACCATTCATCCCATAGAAGGTGGTGTCTACCCTTGCGCGTGCATCGTCCAGCTCCGTTCCTGGAAGAAGCTGTCCAAGCCGCGCCGCCCCATCGCTGGAGACCTCCCAGCGCCCCCTCCTGGAGTCCTCGCGGCCTACGAAGAGCAGTGGGGAGAGCTGGACAAGGATGTCCGCCCATCGACTCCCGCAGCGGTGCGCCAGCGAGAGGCACGAAGAAAGGCGGCAGAGGAGGTCTACCGGGGCTGGCTTCGGATTACGGAGCGGACGGAACAGAGCAAGTTCTCACCGGAGCGCCGGGACAAGGTCCTGAAGCGGCTCAAGGAAGGATTTTCAGTAGAGAAGATTCTGTCTGCGACCGAGTACGCTCACGCCAGTGACTTCCTGATGGGGCGGGAGGGGGGCGGACGGTCAGGGTCCATCCGCTTGGACGATCTGACCGACGTTTGCAAGAATTCCGTGCGGCTGGAGAAGTGGTCGGAAGCGGGCGACGGGGACGGGGGAGGGGCTGACGACGTTGACGAGATCCGCCGGCGGACCATCGAGGCGAACAAGAAAGCCAGCGGTGGGCGTGGCGGAAGCGGTGGACGCGGTCGTGGAGGGAGAGGGCGGTGAGCGGACCCTGGCGAGAGGACGAGCGGATCCTGGACTACCTCAAGGCCAAGCCCGCGGTCTTCGGCAAGCTGCGCCGTGAGCTCCACGAGGGAGGCCCTCACGCTGTCTGTCGCTGCCCATTCTGCGAGCACAAGGGGAAGCTCAACTGCAACCTGGAGACCACCCAGTGGGACTGCAAGAGCTGCGGGGAGAGCGGGAACCTGCGGACCCTCCAGCGGAAGTTAGGCGATCTCAAGCCCATCGGACGGTCTACAGGGTCTCCTGTCGATGTAGAGCCTGGAGGCATTCGGAGAGGTGGTGGTGGTCGTGGTGGTGGTCGTGGTGGAGCTGCGAAAAGGAAGTCTGCAAAGAGAAAGCCGAAGCCCAAGGATGCGCAAGACTTCCACGAGCGGCTGATGGCTAGGGCAGAAGGAGACGAAGCTGCAGCCCAGGTATGGGACTGGCTGACTGGGACAGGAGAGGGCTACAAGCGGCACTACACGGAGACCGAGATTCTGGAGTTCAAGCTCGGGGTGGCCGAGTTCCCGTGCGGCGGTGACGACAAGATCCAAGAGATGCAGGGCGGGAAAAAGCCCCGTGGTGGGCGCGGCTCTCGAGGGCGCAAGACGGCTGACCACGCGACGGACGGTGAAGGCCCCGGCGGTGCTTGCACGGTGTGCGGCGGGAAGGGCGACAAGATCGCCTATGCGTCCATTCCATTCTTCGACCGGAAGGGGACGCTGGTCAACTTCAAGTATCGGAGCGTGCCCCCGTATCCCAAGCACTGGCGCCGCTTCCCTGGAGGGGAGAGCACACTGCTGCACGCCCACCGCCTGGACCTCGGATTGCCAGAGGACGTGAAGCTGCGGAAGGAAGGAGCTAGCCAACCGCCGGTGATCCTCGTCGAGGGCGAGTGGGACGTGATCGCCTTGAGCCTGATGGGCTACGCGAACGTCACGACGTTCCCCACGGGAGCTAGCGGGCGCGTCCAGGAGGCGTGGGCAGACATGCTGGCGAAGGTTGAGGCCTTCATCATCTGCTACGACCAAGACGGAGCTGGCAGGACGGGAGCTGAGCGGGTCTCTATCGATCTGGGGCGTAGCCGGTGCTGGATGGCGTCGCTTCCCGCCAACGATGCCAACGAGTGCTTGGTTCAGGGGCTACAGCAAGGCGTCTCTGAGGCGCTTGCAAGCGCTGAGGTGTATCGGCCATCCAGACTCGTTGAGGCCAAGGATCTCCGTGAGAGGGTACGCCAGCGGCTCATGAATCCGGAGCTGTACTACGGGATCTCGACGGGCTGGCGCTCGCTGGACAATCTGATCGGCGGGCTACGTCCAGGGCTGACGGTCTGGACCTCTCATTCTGGGAGCGGCAAGACGACGTTCACGACGGCGATGGCCTGCAACCTCGCTGAGCGCGGGGATCCGATCCTCGTCTGCCCGTTTGAGACCAGCGTAGAGGAGGGCATCGAGAAGGCTCTCTGGCGGGTCAACGGGTGCGACCCTGGCAGCGCCGAGGGGCTGCGGAAGTTCGACGGGAGCTACGACATCCTGGACGGCTGGCCGCTGTACTGGCTGCAGCACAAGGGGTCCATCCCTCTCATTGCGCTCAAGGAGACGGTCTACTATGCCGCCGTCCACCTCGGGATCAAGTGCCTTGTGCTCGACCACTTGGATTACTTCGTCCAGCAGCAACCGGGTGAGGACGCCGAGTGGAAGGCAATCAAGAGGACGCTCCAGGCGCTGGACGAGTGGGGACACGAGCTCAAGCTACCGATCCAGCTTGTGGTCCACCCGTCGGGGAAGCCCGATAATGAGCAGGTGCGCGTCCAGATGACGGATCTCAGGGGTGGAGCTGCTGCCTGGCAGATCCCCCAGATGATCATCGGGATTCATCGGCCACGAACAAAGACCAGGAAAACAGGGAAGAAGGCGAAGGAAACGGGTCCCGTTGCGCTGCTCAGCGTCCTCAAGATGCGTGCAGCCGTAGGCAAGGAGGGCGAGATAGCCCTAGACTTCTTGCCAGACAGCGAGAGCTACAGAGACCCTGGAGATGATCCGGGAGAGGTGGAACTGCCGTGAGCCTCGCAGACCTGACCATGATGCAGTGCCTGTCCGTGGTGGACCCATCTACGGGGGCTCTGCGCTGCCCGTGCTGCGGCAAGTTCCGCAAGGACGAGGACTTCGGTGAGCAGGAGACCTGCCTGCGGATCCCCGGCGGAGTCGTCTGCATGGGGGCTGAATGTCGGTTCTGCGCTGCGGCGCGGTCCAAGGAGACGCCGTGAATACTGCGATCCTGTCCGTGGACCCCGGGAATAACAGCGGGTGGGCGATGTTCATCGGCGGAAACTTCAGAAAGAGCGGAGTGATCCCGCCGGCTGAACGCGCAGGCATCGGGAAATCAATGGATGTCCTGGAGGCCTTTCGTTTGACTCGACAACTCGGTGATTTTCAGGTTCCTCCTGGCAGTGGGAGGCTGATGGTGATTGAGAGCCAGTACACGCAGGTTCGGGCAGCAGCAAGCGGGATGCTCAAGACCGTCGAGAGCCGGGCGACCTGGGAGGCTATCGCTACCCTCCTGGGCTGGGAGATCCTACGGGTCCCGCCGTCCACCTGGCAGAGTCACGCTGGGCTGTTGAAGAAGGCAGTCAATGCGGGGCGTAGGGCCGGCGGGCGTGGGTCCAGGGTGGAGAAGCTGAAGGAGACCGAGAAGGAGAAGCGGTCCAGACTCGGCAAGGAGCGCCGCGCACGAAAGAAGCTGTCGGTGGTCTACGCGCAGAAGATCAAGCCGACGGTCAAGAGCAACGACGAAGCAGACGCGATCCTGATCGGCCGGTGGGCGGTCCTTCGGGAGAGAATCCAGGAGGCAGCCGCCAGAGGCCGCCAGAGGTGAGTGAGATGTTGGATACCGTGGGCGAGTTCGCTGCCGTGTACGCGCAGCTGACCAGTGAGTGCCCCGAGCACCCGATGCGAGACGTGAGCCAGCCCAGGGGCGTGAAGCCTGCGCTCCAGGACGTGGTGACCCTCCACGTTGAGTTGCTGAGCGGGACCGAGATCGAGGGGGAGATCGTCCGTCACCACTACAAGGGGCTCCGCTTCAATCAGCAGGGCGTGGACGAAAACGAGGATGAGAAGGCTGGAGCGAGCCGCTACGAGATCCCTCGATCCAAGTGGGGGCAGATGGCCCTCCAGATCTGGCAGCTCCCAGAGGAGCACCGGGCAGCTCTGGAGCCCACGCTCGTGATGAAGGAAGCCCGCATCAAGGGCAAGCCGGAAGTCCGCCACTACCGGGACAAGAACCCCGTGCTCCGCATCCAGCTCCGTGGCGTCCTGGAGACCGGACCCAACGGCGAGAGCAACGACGAGGCAAAGCGGGCGCCGCTGCATTCTGAGGTGTGGGTCACCCTTAAGACGGTCCAAGGAGAGCTGCCCCTGGATGACGGGGAGGTCAACGCTGTTTTCATTGGTGGCGTCCAGGTGGAGCTGGACGGGACCGGGAAGCCCCTGGAGGATGAGGAGAAGGACGGGGACCGCTCGATGGGTGGCCGTGCCGAGGCGTTGCCCGAGTACAGGGTAGGGAGCGCAAAAGCCAAGATGGTGCTCAACATCATGGAGCAGATCTCCTCTGGGTTCATTTGGGCGGCGATTCAGCACTCCAGGCGGCGGCGTGGGGACAAGCGCGGCAAGGGAGCTGACCAGGTGACCTGGACTGACGTAGAGGCAGCGGCCTCCGACGCTGGACTGGAGACCGAGTACAAGGAAGCCCGCAGACAGGCCTGATCCAGGGCGGCAACCAGGAAGAGGCACGGAAGAAACGGAGAAGGCACATCATGATCATCGTGACCGATCGCTGGCTTGGGCGGAGCAACCGCTGCTGGACCTGTAGGCGAGAGACCAGGGAGGTAACGGAAGGGGGAGAGCACTTCGTTGAGCCGATCTTCACGTTCATCGTTTCTTCCATCTACGCCGCCAACCTCCGCTGTAGAGATCCCAGGGATGGGGAGCGCCGGAGCTACTCACCGCTGATCGCCTACGTGCCGATGTGCTCGGACTGCTTCATGGCGTCCATGCTCCACGAGGCCCACGCTACCCCGCCGGTGCGCTCTCCCCAGGGGAAGATATCCAAGGAAGCCCAGGCAGCTCGAGACCGCGGCGGAATCTGCCTGATGGATTGGAAGCGCCCGACCATCAACCACACTATTGATGCGCTCTTGCGTGCCTACCCGAGAGACGAGCCCTGCGAGCGATGTGATGGGGGAAAATCACCGCAGGAGGGCTGCTACTGCAACGGAGGGCGCGTCCTGAAGCACGGCTTCAACCTCGGAGGACTCTCGACGGAGACGGTCGAATGGGGGGACGATCGTGAGCTGCTGCGGATTGGCCCCAACCCTGGACCGCTGTTTCCGACTGACGGGCAGGAGTTCAAGGTGCTCGAGCAGTCGGACGAAGCCCTTGACGACTCTGAGCAGCTCGACCTGTCTGGACCGTGGGACACGGAGGGCGCAGGGGAGGCGCAGGGGCAGGTAGAGCAGGCGAAGGAGAGGAATGAGCCGAGGGAGCAGCCCAAGGCGTCCAGAGGAAGAGGAGGGCGAGGGCGAGGGCGAGGGAAAGCCCCAGCTCCAACTCCAGAGAAGCCAGAGGATGCTCCTGTACCTCCTGCACCTGCCCCGCCGTCTACTCCAGCAAGAGGAGGTGGCCGCGGTGGAGGGAGAGGGCGAGGACGTTCACGCCCGCCAGTCCCTGCGAGGAAGCGCTGATGGGACGCGGCGGCCGTCCAATGTCCAAGGTGAGGGCGAAGGAGAGGGCGAGCGTCAACTACGATGTCCACGTCAACGCTGATCCAGGAGGGCGCTGGCTAGAGCTGGATCGAGACCGCTGGATCTTCCGCTTCGGGAAGTACACGGGTACCTTCCTGGATGACGTGGCCATGGAGGACCGCGGCCTAGCGTACATCAGGTGGATTCTGGATGAAGCCGAATGGAGGCCAACTCCGACCGAGGAGAAGGCCATGCGAGAGGCTACCGGGGAGATCGGAGCCGTGGGCAGCAAGCTCCAGCACCAGGGCGCATGGGTCAACGTCGTCGTTGGCCGGCGCAGCTTCGGGATCCCGGTAGCTCTCGCTGAGATGTTCGATCAGGAAATGGACAGGCTCCAGCAGATCGGGCTCTCGGATGTCGCGGCATTCGAGGCGATCGTTGCCAATAGTCGAGATATGCCGCTGGAGTCGCTGGTTTAGCTATGAGTCGAGTCATCGAGGGTAGAGCTGAGGACAAGAGATGAGACTTCAGGCAACGATCGAGATCAACGTAGCCAGCGACGTGGACTGCGGTCCCTGCTACTTCTGGGGAGCTGCCCTGTGTCGTCTGTTTGGCGCTCCAGTCAACGGACACAAGCGCTGTGCCGCCTGTCGGATGGCTGGGTTCACCGTGGCACCGGAGGCCGACGCTGAGGGGCTGTCCAGCCCTGGAGACCCTGACGATGAGTGAGTCACGCCGTCGCAAGCTGCCCAAGGACTGCGCCGCAGTTCGCCACAAGTTTACCATCCACGGGCCCAGCGGTCCCTGCGAGGGGTATGTCCATCTAGGTCTGTACCCCGAGTTCCCCCGGCGCGTCGGGGAGGTCTTCATCCGCCTGGACAGGGAGACCGAGCGCCGATACCCAGGGCTGAGCGGGATCATCGACGACTGGACGATCGCTACCTCGATGTCTCTCCAGTACGGCTGCGAGATCGACGTGATAGTGGACAAGCACTTGCATAGCCAGGGGATCGCCAGCGGGGCAACAGAGAATCCGGCTATCCTGCAGACATCGGGGCTCGTTGCCTACGCTACGGAGTACCTTCGGCAGCGCTTCTGCGGGGATGACGAGTCCCGGTTGCCGCTGTTCGGGTGCCACGCTCAGGTCCGGGTGCTGCCCGCCCAGAGTACGCTGCTGGATGCCACGGTGCTTGGGCCCCTGATCGCCGTGGGTCCCAAGAGTCCACAAGGGGAGGTGTCTGCGTGCCCTGACTGCGGCGCACCCTACCCAGAGGGACGCGAGGGCAACTGCCCGGCGTGTGCCGCTGGCGAGGGGTGATGTGGGATCTAGGCGCCCGTGAGGTGCTGAGGAGAGGACTAGAAAGTGACTACGCCGACTCGAATTTTGCATCGGGAATCTGGAGAATCCGCTGTCCTGAAGATGTCATTATTGGCTGATGCTCCGTTGTGCAGGATCTGCGGGCTTCCGTCGCGCCGAGGGGCCCCGTTCCGCAAGTGGCTCAAGCCGACTGCCACGGACTGGGATGCGTGGCAGGGGCCCTGCGTGGACGGAGAGGGCTACATCTGTGAGCCGTGCGCCTGGGTGCGGTCTGGCCGGCCACGATCGCTCCCGGGGCCTGGTGAGCTCCCTGGGCCTGGAAACCTGCGCCTGCTGTCTCACGTCTGGGATGAGGTCAACGGCTGGCGGTGGTGGACCAAGGGCAACAAGCGGGCGATTCGAGACGCAATCCTCGGCTGCTTGCAGCTTCCGACAGGGACGCGCTGGTTCGCAGCAGTCCCCGACACGGGGCAGAAGCACTCGTTGATCTTCGCTGAGGTCAACGTGACCGGCCAGATTGCCCCCGTGGTGGCCTTCGAGGTCGAACAGGCTCGGATTCACGCCCTGTTTAATGGCGCGTGGGGGTGTCTCAACAAGGCCCAGGCTGCATACCAGGCGGGCTGGAACAAGGCAGAGATCCTCTGCTGCTCACCTGGCCCCAGGCGATACAAGACAGGCGGCATGGACTCAACGCTCCAACTCAGGAACAACCTGCAGCCCTACTCAGGATCCGTAGAGCTAGCGTTGGCCGTGTGGCTTGCGCAGAGAGAGGAAGAAGAAGATGCTGGACCCAAGTCAAAGAGAAGCGCTCCGAAACATCTGGAGCGAGATCATGGTGGCGATCGTCCGGAGCTATCAAGGCAAGCGGCTCAAGATGTGGACACGGATCCCGGACGCGATGGAGGCAGCAGCTCGCCAGACGTCCCGCCTGGACAAGTGGTTGACCCTGACCCTCCGGTCACTCCAGATCGTAAAGCTGGGCAGCGCAAGCAATCCCAGCTCTCTCTGTTCGATCTGGTCCCTCAGGGGTGAACAACTCCGAGGGGCCAAAGAAGAGCAGCAACTCACCGAGCGGCAGGTGCTGAGTCTCCTGCGCGAGGAGCGGGCGACCATCGTAGCCCTGTCGCAGATTCGATGGGACGAACTCAAAGAAGCAAGGAGCAAGGCATGAGCACCGACACGATCCACGACGCAATCACCGAGGCCCTCGTCTTCCGTCCAGGCGCTGGCCCTCTGGCCGAGTGCAAGACGGTCAGGGACCTGATCACCGTGCAGTGGTCTCTGAAGATCACGGCGCTGACTCCCTTCGCCCACAGCAGCGGCACCATGGGCAACGACAGCCTCTTCATGACGGAGAGGGTGGTCAATCCAGAGCGCCCAGGCGACTCCCCAGAGGACATCCCCTGCCTCACGGGCAACAGCCTGCGCCACGCCCTGCGAGAGGGGCTGACGTGGCTCACCCTGCGCGTGCTCGGGGTAGATCTCGGATCTGTATCTCCAGCGGCGCTCCACTTCCTCCTCTCTGGGGGGAGCATGGGAAAGCAGGCGAGCACGCTGGACCTGGAGGGCCACCGCAGGCTTACGGCGATGTTTCCCTACCTGCCACTCTTCGGCGGTGGGCTGGGGACGGCGCTGGTAGCCGGGAAGCTCCAAGTGGGCAGCGGGATCCTGATCTGTCGCCAGAACGGCTGGAGGGTAGACGACTTGTGCCCGCCCATGGTCGGGGATGCAGAGGGCAGCCTGGACGCAGAAGAATACCGGGAGCGGCGCCAAGGGACCCGTCACGACGCCAGACGCCAACCCGTGGCCTCGCTGCTCATGCCTCCCAAGGACTCCAAGGCATGGGACAAGGAGCGCCTCAAGACATCCAAGGCCAACGAGTCCGAGGGCAGCGACTCCACCCAGATGATCTACGGGCGGGAGGTGCTCGTCGCTGGCTCTACCTTCTTGTGGCAGGTAGGCGGGCACTTCATGACTCCACTCGAGCACTCGGCGCTGATCTGCGCCCTGCTCGCGATGCAGCAGCGAGGGTGGATCGGAGCTGCGAGCGGTACGGGTCACGGAAGGATCAAGATGCGCGTCGTGGGTGCGTCTGGCGAGACCGCTCCCTTGGCGGATGCTCTCCGTTACGCAGACGAGGGAGAGGGCGTCGAGCATGTCGCCAAGCGTGCCTGGGCAGCTCCCTACGTGGACTGCGTGACGAAGCACGGAGACGAAATTCGCGAATGGTTGTCGGGGCTTCGCTGATGCAGCCCCTGCAGATCACGTGCAAGCTGGCCACGGGGCTGGCCATGCACCATCCGCTCGCGATAGACGGACTCCTTGCGGCGATGGTGGCCGCTCGCGATTCGTACCCGCCGATCGCGTTGGAGGAACGCATCCCTCCACCGGAGGCGCTCCCCCTGGCGTGGCACCCCGCAGGCTTCCACCACGCGAGCCAGGCCCACCTGGTCATCCAGGCCTATGAGACGGTGCGTTGGAGCCGGACCCTGCTCCCCATCCACAGGCTGGCGCTGCTCACTGACCGGGGGAAGTTCCCCGTGGGCGGCCGATTCAAGGCGTACTGGATGCCCTTGAGGAAGGTACTGCCCGCTGGGATGGTCCTGACGTGGTGGGTCATGGGGGACGCCCAGGGGATTCGTGAGCTGCTCCGCCATACCTTCGGACTCGGCGCCAAGCATAACGCTGGGCACGGGTGGGTGGCGTCCTGGACTGTCGAGCCGTGGGCTGATGACTGGTCTCTGCTCCGCCCCGGGGATGAGGGTCCCGAGCCTACGAGGCCACTCCCGATGGAGCTGGCGCCCGAGGGCTGGCAGGGGCTGGAGGTGCGACGCCTGACCTATCCCTATTGGAGGCGGGATGGGCAGGTGCTGGCGGCGGTTCCGATGCGAGTCGAGAATAAATAGATATATCTGCATTTATTCTTAACTTTAGCTGTGAGGTCGCTAGAATTAAAGCATGTCAAGGACAGAGACACCTTGGCGGGAGAACGAAAATGACAGCAGAGAAGGTCGCAAGCCACATCCAGAAAGAGATGGAGCGCACTCTGCGCGTGCTCTGTGCTGAGCACGGAGCACGGTTTAATGGGGTCCGCGTGGACTTCACGGACGACAAGGTCACTGGCCGTTTTGCTGTCGCCCTCGACGTTGAGTCTGGGATGGACATCGAAGAGGTCGAGCCTGAGGGCTACAAGGCCATGGCACGGCGTCTCGGCATCCCCACCGAGACGTGGGGGATGGTCTTCACGGACTTTGGAACGGAGTATCGTGTCACGGGGCTGACCCCGCGGTGGCGGAAGTACCCCGTGGACGTAGTGCGATCCACGGATGGAAAGCCGTTCAAATTCACCGCTGCCATCATCGTGGCAGCTGCCGCTGGAGAAGGGAAATGAAGAGCGCAACCTGTCGGCTGACCCGTCGCGGATACGAGCTGCGGATGGTAGACGGCGACCATCGCCGTCATACCGCAGATTCTTGCCTGCGGGATGTCGCCCTCAGGGTGGCGTCCTTCGGGTTCGGCGAGTCCGTCAGCCTTTCAGGCCCTGCCGCTGACGCGGTGGAGGGCGAGCTGGAGCGGCTCGGTCCGCTCTACGTCTGCGAGGAGTGCGGGGAGATCTTCGTTGGCGACATCGCCTACGAAAAGCACCTGCCCTGTCCTGGCGAAGGGCTGTGACTGATAGGCCCCGGCGGGGGCGCCCGCCCCTTTCGGAGGAGGAGCTGCTGCTGCGTGCACGTGCGCGCATCCGAGCTGGAGCGGCGCTCAAGCGGCTTCGGCTCCGTGCTGAGCTGAGCTCAGCCGAGTTGGCGCGGTCCCTGGGCGTGACAACCGGGGCAGCCTGGGCGTGGGAGCATGGGGGGCAGCCGCCTGCCCGCGCGTTTCAGGCTTGTTGGAAGGCGTTGCTCGATGCGTCCTGAGCCCATCTTGACGGCCGAGGACCAGCGCATCTGGGAAAACTGGTGCATGGCGGCCCGACTCCATGCCCGCACCAAGCTGCACAAGCGTCGCGTGGAGCGGGCTCTTGCAGACGTGGAGCGCTTCGCAGAGCGGACCCAGCGTCCCTACGTGGCGTGGAGCGGGGGCAAGGACAGCACAGCCATGACGCACCTAGCGTGCGTGTTGGGCGGCCATCAGGACTGGCGAGTGCTGAGCATCAAGGATGATCTCGACTTCCCCGGAGAGGAGGAGTACGTGCTGGGCCTCGGCAAGGAGTGGGGCCTGCAGCGCCTGGACGTAGTGCATCCGGCCTTCTCCCTCCAGGGGTGGATCGCTGAGCACCTCGACACCATGGAGATCGGACAGGACGTCCATGCGCGCACCGCCGGGTTGAGCAGGGCGGCATTCTATCCGCTGATCGATGAGTACGCCGACGGGATCGACGCCGACGGGGTGTTGTTGGGGCTGCGTGCAGAAGAGAGCCCCGGGCGGCGTATGAACCGGGCCAGCCGTGGCACGGTCTACGCTCATTCGGATGGACGCCTACGCTGCACACCGGTGGCCGACTGGAAGGCACTCGACGTCTATGGATACCTCCTGACCCACGACATCGAGCCCATGGACGTCTACCTCTGCTGCGGTCTCGCCGTGAGCCCTGGCGACGTGCGCAAGAGTTGGTGGTTCCCCGGGGCCCACGTCAACTACGGGGCCACTGTCTGGCTCAGGACGTACTATCCGAGCCTGTACCACAAGCTATGCGGCATCTGGCCGATTGCAGGGAGTCGAGCATGAGCACCAAGAATTACCTGGAGCAGAACGTTTACGATGCCGCCATAGAGCGACTCGGGGTTGTGTTCGATGCGTTTGATCTGGCCTACTTCTCGGTGAGCTTTGGGAAGGACTCGAGCGTGATGTTGCACCTGGCGATTGATGCGGCCCGAGATGCTGGGAAGTTGCCAGTGCATGTGCTCTTCATTGACCTAGAGGGGCAGTATCAGAGCACGATTCGGCACGCTTATGAGATGTTCGCACGTCCCGATGTGGTAGGCCACTGGGTCTGTCTTCCGCTCAACATGCGAAACGCGGTCAGCATGATGCAGCCCTTCTGGACGTGTTGGGACCCAGCGGAGCAGGAGCGGTGGATTCGACCGCTCCCGACAGCACCAGAGGTTGTCTCTGACCCGGCATTCTTCCCGTTCTTCAAGCCGCACATGGAGTTTGAGGAGTTCGTTGTCGAGTATGGCCGCTGGTTTGCCCAGGGCGAGCGCTGCGCGTGCGGTGTGGGCATCCGTACAGACGAGAGCCTCAACCGCTTCAGGACGATCGCCAACCAGCGCAAACAGCGGTTTGATGGGCACGCGTGGACGACTCGAGTCGTCGACGAGGTCTTCAACGTCTACCCGATCTACGACTGGCGAACGGAGGACATCTGGACAGCGGTAGGAAAGGGAGGGTGGGACTACAACAAGATCTACGACCTGATGCACATGGCCGGGGTCAGCATCCATGACGCCCGGATCTGCCAGCCCTACGGAGACGATCAGCGCCGGGGCCTGGACCTGTTCCACCGTCTTGAGCCTGCTTCGTGGTTCAAGGTCGTGGCCCGGGTCACGGGTGCGAACTTCGGAGCCAAGTACGCCAAGAGCGCTCTGATGGGCTTCCGCAAGATGACGAAGCCGGAAGACCACACGTGGCGCAGCTATGCGGAGTTTCTGCTCTCTACGCTTCCGAAGTTTCAGCAGGTGTGGTTCAAGGCCAAGTTCGATCACTTTTGGTGGTGGTGGAAGAAGCACTATGACATCGATCTTGAAGACGTCCCAGACGAGGCCGATCCGAAACTAGAGGCATCGAAAAAGACCCCGTCCTGGCGCCGCATTGCACGATGCATCCTGACAAACGACATCATCTGCAAAAGCCTGAGCTTCTCCCAGACCAAGCGCCAGTGGCAGAAGTATCAGGCACTTCGCGAGGAGTACGGAGAATGATCAAGAAACTGACAGGGCAGATCATTGACGAACTGTCTAGCCTCAGCGGAGAGGAGCAGATTGATGCGCTCAATAGCATCCGGCTCGCTCTCCATGTTGTTTCGCCCTTCCGCTCCGAGCCAGTGGATTGCGTGCTGTGGGTGGAGACCGAGAAGCTGCAGGCCAACGATTACAACCCAAACACCGTCGCTCCGCCAGAGATGAAGTTGCTTGAGCACTCCATTCGCGAGGACGGATACACACAGCCCATCGTGGCCTTCGGGCTAGGAGAGGGGGGCTTCGAGGTCATCGACGGGTTCCACCGCTATCGGGTCGGGGTCGAGTCCAAGGACATCAGCCAGCGTATCCATGGACACCTGCCGCTGGCCGTCGTGAACCAGGACCGGACCGAGACGAAGGATCGCATGGCGTCGACGATTCGGCACAACCGGGCTCGAGGAAAGCACGCTATCCAGCCCATGGCCGAGCTCGTAGCCCAGATGTACTTCAACGGATGGAGCAACAAGAGGATCTGCAAGGAGCTTGGCATGGAGAAGGATGAGGTGTTGCGGCTCAAGCAAATCACCGGGATCGGGTCGCTATTTGAGAACAGGGACTTCTCCCCGGCCTGGGATTTGAAGACGCTGGAGGGAGACTGATGGGACGCGGAGGAAAGCCGATTCACGGCGACGGAAACGGGCAGCGGTCGCAGGTGGACAGCTCTGTGGTCTTGACCGGCGTGATCGGGAGTGTGATCTACAACGACACTCCGGACTATGGCGTGTTCACCATGGACCTTGACGAGGGCGTAAGTGCGAAGGCCCCCGAGGAAGCGAGCATCCAGGATCTCTGGACGTCTGACCGATCGGTGAAGGTCCAGGCTCGCCACTGCGGGGTGCTGTCTCGCGGTCAGCGGGTCAAGATCCAGGGCGTCTGGGAGCGATCGAGATTCGGCTGGCAGGTCAACGCCGCCTACCTCGTGAGCGAGACGAAGCCGATGACGCTCGTAGCGGCCGGCTTTCTCCGGTCCAGGGTGGACGGAGTAGGGCCGCAGCGAGCTCAATTCATGATCGACACCTTCGGGGACGAGTTGCCGGACGTCGTGGATGACGAGGAGGTCCTCCAGAAGGTCCCAGGGATCGGTCCCACGCTGGCAGGGAGGATCGTCAAGGCGTGGAAGACTCTCACACCCAAGGATCTCGCTCTCTTGGAGTTGGCGGGCTACGGGGTCACACCGGCGGCGTGCAAGGCCCTCGTGGATCGCTTCGGCCTGCGAGCTACGGAGGTGATCCAGGGCAACCCGTGGGAGGCCTGCAAGGTCAGAGGGCTGGGCTTCGCTGCTGCTGATCAGCTCGCCATTCGGTTTGAGGTCCCATTCACCCACCCTGGACGCGCCCAAGCCGCCATCCTGGAGTGCGTCAAGCAAGCAGTCAACCAGGAGGGATCGATCAGGGTAGCAGAGGGGCGGGTGTTGTCCTTCGCTGATGGCCTCGACGTCAAGCGAGGTGCTGCGGAGCAGGCTCTCAAGGATATGCTCGGGGATGGGTACCTAGTCCGTCCAGAGCAGGGCTTGCTGGCGTTGACGGCTCACGATGCCATGGAGAAAGCCGTTGCAAAGAAGCTGCTCGAGCTAGCCAAGGATCCGAGGGCTGGGACGCCGATGATCCCCGAGATGGGCGGAGTGCAGCTGACGGACGCCCAGAGGAAGGCTGTCCTGGGACTTCAGCGGTTCGGGGCTGGGCTTCTCGTTGGAGGTCCAGGGGTGGGCAAGACTTTCACCTGTCGGGCCATAGTGGAGAGCTTCAAGAAGCGCTGGCCGTGTCTCCCTGTCCTGCTGTGCGCTCCGACGGGGCGCGCATCGAAGCAGCTCGCCAAGGCAACGGGGAGGACAGCGATGACGGTCCACCGCCTCCTGGAGTGGAGAGGCGGGGACAAGTGGGGATTCAACCGCAACAACAAGCTCCCGCAGGCGCTCATCCTCGTGGACGAGGTGTCAATGGTGGATATCCCGTTGGCGTTCCGGCTCCTCTCTGCGGTTAGCGAGGGGTCAACGGTGCTGTTCGTCGGGGACAAGGATCAGCTCCCAAGCGTTGGCCCTGGGGCTGTCCTGCGTGATGTTCTGCGGTCTGGAGCGATCCCGGTGTACCGGCTGCAGCAGATCATCCGCCAGGTAGCGGGGAACCCTGTCATCGCCCAGACGCACCGGATTAACGCGGGCTCAGTCCCCAGGTCAGGCAAGACGGAGCAGGGCGAGGTCCGCGTGATCAACAGGAGAGCCCAGGGTGCGAAGGCTGCGGTGGCTACTGCTGAGGACGTCTCCGCCGGGATCCTCGCCTACACCCGATGGCTCCGAGATGCAAAGGGGCTCACCGCTAAGGACGTCCAGGTGCTTTGTCTCGGGCATCGTTCAGCCTGCGGTGTGAAGGCGATGAATGAGGCCCTACTCAAGCTCTGGCTCCCTGGAGCGCCGGCTATCCGCTTCCCGAGGGGAGCCAGGGTCATCAACCTCAAAAACGACTACAAGATCGGCGTGATGAACGGTGACATGGGCGTGGTTGTAGATGCCGAGATCGGTCACAACCGGAAGCAGTCGGCTGCGCTGATCCGCTGGGATGGGGTCTCGGAGCCTGTCTGGCACGGGAAGCCACGGAGCAAGCCGCCCATCAAGGGATCCATGTCCACGGTTCAGCTCTCCTATGCGACGACGGTCCACAAGGCGCAAGGCTCAGAGGTTCAATGGGCTCTCGTTTCGGTCCATCTCGGGATGGGCTACCCTCTCCATACTAGGGAGGTGCTCTACACCGCAGCGAGCAGGGCGAAGCAGGGCTTGGTGATCGTGGCCCCCGAGAAAGCGCTTGCTCTGTGCTGCAAGAGAGCCCAGGGGAACATGAGGAAGACGGGGCTTGAGAGCTACCTGAGAGACGGAGGGAAGAGTGAGAAGGTTGATTCTGGTGTTGTCGCTGGCAGTCGCAGTCTTTGGTGCGGTGGCGTGGTTCACTGATGGAGCTGGAGCTGCTCGTGAGACCGCAGAGGCTCGTTGCCTCGGTCTCTGGCCGGAGATAGAGGTGGCCGCAGATCTCGCAGGGATCTCTCCTGAGCGGATGGCAGGGCTGCTGATGCACGAGAGCAAGTGCCTACCAGTCGAGGGGAAGAGGGCGAACGTGACTGGGACAGGGCAGGTGGCCTGGTACTGGTGGGGGCCCCTGCTCGCTCCTGAAGGGTGGACCGATCACGAGCTGCTTGATCCCGTCTGGGGGACCATCGCGGCTGGCCGAGTCCTCGGAGCGATTCAGGGTAGGTGGTCAGGGCTTCCAGGGTGGAGAGTTGCATGCACCTACAACGCCGGCCCAGCGTGGCTGAGGAAGCCCCCAGACAAGTACGGGAGCTGTCGTTACTGGCGAGCTGTTCGGCGAGCTGAGAGGAAAATCAGCAAGGCCAGAGGACGCCGATGATTCGACGATCCTCCCCGCTACGCCGCAAGACGCCCCTCAAGAGATGCAGCCTCCGACGGACCAAGCAAACCACGAAGAAAAACGGGACAGCGTGTGGGGCGTGCAAGCTCGGGACGATGACCAGGCGACGGGATGCTACTGTCCACGTGTGGATCTCCGACGACCCCGGGGGTACCTATGATGTCCAGGTCCCCACCCTCCTGGAGTGCGATCACTGCGGGCGGCAGAAGCTGTCGAAGGCGGAGAAGAAGCGAGCATGGGCAGCTGCCTACCGCCTGCACACCCGCCGCGTATTCGAGCGAGATGATTGGACGTGTCGGCGTTGTGGAGATCGTGGCGGGCCCTTTGAGTGTGCGCACAAGCGGGGATTCTCTCGGGCAAGAAATCCAGGGAGAACCAAGCACGCGATGGTCAACCTGGAGACCTGCTGCGTGGTATGCCACAGGGCAGAACACCGCTAACCTTGCGTAATGATTAAGCGAATCGGTGTTTACCTTTTTCCAGTGGTCGAATTACTGCGAAGAAAAGTCAACGAAACAGCGTTAAACCACCATCAGTAAGCAGGTCAACGCTTTGCGGCGGCGGGTTGATGCTTCGTGCTGTTTAGTTTTTGCTGTTTTTTTGCTGAGTGTTCGCTATAATAGAAGCATGGTCGGGGACGGGAACAACACCCCGACGGGAGAAAAATCATGGGCACCTACACAAAGACCTTCCGCATTGACCCCGAGACCGGCAACTGCTTCGAGGCATGCGACTACCCTGGTCGCGGTGACGTGATCTGCAGCATCTACGGTAGCCAGATGCCGCACACAGTCATCGGGCGCAGGGCGCGGGACGAGGGCGGCTGGCAGGGTCGGCGCTTCACGAAGACCGCCTGGGCAGCGCTGCCTGACGGCTCCGGCTGGGAAGCGGTCCCCTTCTTGATCAAGTAGCCCCCCACCACCCACCGCTTCGCCCCCTACGGTTCGGCCGAGGGGGCTTGGGCGCGTGAAAGCCCCGCAGGGGCAAGGAGAGACGCCATGATCGACAAGACCCGTGCCCGACTTGAGTCGGAAATCAGTAGAATCGGAATGGACGTCGACGGAGCGGGTCCCGTGGCCTGTATCGTCGTCGATGGCGGAAAGGGCGCCTGTGCCCTCTCCGACGATTACGATCGCTGGGGGGGGTCTCCCGTCTCGGCGCTTGAGCGCCTCAAGGGATTGGACCCGGGCTGCGGGTCCGAGGGCTTCTGGGACGCCTTCCCAGAGTAGCCTCCCTCGCCCGCTCAGCCCCGCAGCCCTCACCGGTACGGGGTTGCGGCACTGTGAGCCCCCAGAGAGACAGGGAGACGAGCATGGCCCCCAAGAGCAAGATCAACAAGTCCCGCCGCTGCCTCTGTGAGCTGCACGGGGCAGACTTGGCCACCACTCACCGCTGCAGTTGTGGGCATTGCATGAACGCCTTGGACGCCTGGACGGGGCACACGACTCGCCGGCGCACCTTCTTTCTGCCGCCCAAGATTAAGGGGTTGGCTGACGAGTACGCTGGGCAAATGGAGATCTGGAGCCCTACGGGGCAAGGCGTGAGATGACCACCAAGCCCAAGCCCAAGCCTGCGATCCTGGACGTCGTTCGCACTGGCGCTGAGCGCTACCATGCGACCCTCAGCAGCCCCGTGCACGTCGGTCCAGCGGAGGGGCAGCGTACCGTCCACCACCTCCTGGAAGAGGTCATCAGGGCGGTCGAGGGCAGCGGTGCTGAGGCTGTCATCGTCACCGCGCTGGACAGTCACGACGGTTGCCCGAAGAGGTCAGCCAGGATCCGCAAGGTGGTGGCTGATGCTCTCGAGGGATCCGGAATCAAGGTCGCTGAGGACGCAACAAGGAAGGAGGGATGAGCGATGAACGAACGAAGAAGGGCGAAGCGAGAGAAGGCGCTGAAGAAGCGCTCTGACCAGCTCACCGTGGCTATCCAGAAGGCACAGGAAGAGGAGAGGTTGTCGAGGGCCAGGAAGCTCTCCTTTGAACTCCTGGGCGTCCAGCGGGAGATGGATCGCATGAACGGGGCGATCCTCGTTGTGGCGTCGCTGCTCTCCCTTGTTGCGACGATCTGAGGGGGGAGCATGAACGCCAACGAGGCAGCGGGGCGCATGTACGACGCCGAGGCACACATGTCGGAGCACGCGGAGTTGTCTCGGGCATGGAGGGCATGGAGGGCATGGAGGAAGGCAGCGGAGTGGTGGGAGAACCGGGCGCGGGAGTTGGACGCTGCTGAGCGTGCTGCGCACTTCTCCGCCCACACCTGCGAGACCTGCCGCTGGTGGGTGGATTTCACGAGGGCCAAAGCCCCTGGCGGAGAGTGCCACCACTGCGCCCCCGTGGTTTCCACCGACGGAGAGGCCGCCGGCGAAACGCTCTGGCCGTGGACGAGGAAAGACAACGTCTGCGGCACTGATTGGGCACCCAGGCTCGAAGCACCCAAGGAGGGCTGAGCCGTGGGGCGTGACTTCGTGATCGAGGATCGAACCAGCGTCAACTGGCCTGGAGCGATGCACTACAGGGACGTCGAGACAGGGAAGGGGCTGGGCTACCAGACGGAGGTCGAAGCCTTGCGACGGCTCAAGGCTGTCGTGGCCCACTACAACAAGCACAACGGGCGCTCACCTGGGGATCTCCGGGTGGTCGAGCGGGTGACCCCGGTTGAGCGGTGGACCTGCTGGGGCCCTGTGCGTGGCGGCTGCGGGAAGATCCACAGAATGGAAGAGGCGGCGATCCGATGCTGCCACAAGGATGCCGCCGCTTGCAAGAGCAGCTTCAACCAGGGCGCCTACTCGGACCGGCGACCCGGGAAGATCACTCGGGACACGCTGGGAGAGGTCAAGGAAGCGCTGAGTCACGACGGAGACCCGACGGACTGACGACATCCACACCAGGGACGAGCAGAAGGAGCAAGCGAGATGAAACTGAGCATCAGAATTATCCGGCCAGAGACCAACAGCGGCCCAGAGATCGTCTGTCGAGCGGCCCCAGATGATGCAGCAGAGCTGGCTGCCTGGTTCCTCGTCTACGCCACGAAGCGAGGGCGGAAGATGGTCATGGAGGCCACCGGGACTGACGATGAGCTGGCGTGGTTCAACAGGGCTGGCGGTGGGTCTGGCATGCTCGGGATCAACTTTGGCGAAGAGGGGTGAGCCGCTGCGCTCGCTGCGATCATGAGTTTGAGGCTCACGAGCCCGGTGGGGCGTGTCGGTGGCACTGGCTGGATCTGATTTCGGACTGCCACGAGGTCTGCGCTTGTCCAGGATTCGTCCCGAGACACCGCATGACTTGCCAGCTCACCCTTGAGGATCATCCCCTGGCAGCGCTGGAGCGGCAACTTGAGGAAGCCCAGGAAGAGATCAAGCGGCTGAAGCCTGAGACCCCCGGCGCTGGAGATCAAAAATGAGCGAGATGATCTACAAGATCACGATCGACGTGAGCGCAGATCAGGCCCAGTACCTGACCGATCTCAAGGTGAGACTCAGGGCGGAGACGATCTCTGACGTGTTCCAGGCGATCCTCGCTGATCGACTCGCCAGGGATACCGCAGCTCGGCAGTTCGTCCAGGACAAGACGTTGGACGTGGACAGGATTGTCAGCGCTATCGAGGGCTCTCAGACGATCATGGAGTACGTCGTGGCCAAGATCGGGGATGAGACGGGGGACGATGAGATCACGGGGCAAGCCGTCAGGACCATGGCGGGGCTCCAGTGCGCTCGAGATCAACTCGCCACGCTCAACAAGCAGCTGACCGCTGCGAGGGGTGTGGCCGATTTCTACGAGCAGCGAGCGCTTGGGCAGGTATTCGGCTCGATGGTCGAGGGTCAAGGGGGGCTGGCGTGAGCGAACAACTCGACCTCGTTGCGGGGCACAAGCGCACCGTGGGAACACGGGATCCCGACGACTTCTACCAGAGCCCGGCGTGGCTGGCGCGGCTGCTGGCGGAGAAGGCGCACCTTCGTCGGAGCTGCTTCCGGGGCATCCTGGACGCGGGCGCCGGGACTGGGGTGCTTGGGATGGCCGCTGAGACGTTGAGCAAGGAATCCTTCCAGATCGTGGACCCTCGCTCTCAGCTACCGACGATGACCACCGTGGAAATCGACCAGGGCCGAAGTGACCTGCAGCCAGCGCACTGGGACCGGTGGTGTTGTACGCTCGAGGATGCGGCAAAAATGTGTGCGTGGCGCACCTTCGACCTCGTCGTCACCAACCCTCCGTTCAAGGGCTGGCAGGCGTGGGTTGAGACCTGCAAGGGGCTCGTAGAGTCCTGCAACGGCGTGCTGGCAGTCATCGGCTTCGCCAACGTCCTGGGTGGCCAAGCCAGAGCGCCATGGTGGACAGCGGATCCCCCGACTCAGGTCTGGATGGTGCCACGGCGCCCGCAGTTCACGGTGGCCAAGGGAACCGACAGCCGGGACACGATCCTGGTGATCTGGGAGAGCGGGCTTGAGCCCCTGCCGTTTGGCTGGGTGCCGCCTGAGGAGTGCAGATGAGCACGGAGGACAGGACCATGCGTGACGAGACAGGAAAGGTGATCTCCGACCTACAGGCGTCCTTGATCGGGGCGCTGGCTGAGGTCGAGCGGCTGAGGGCCGAGCGGATCCCGGCGTCGGCCAAGGCGATCGAGGCGGCATGCAACTCCAGGGACTGCGCGGTGGAGGCCCTCAG
>Ga0075116_10000323_pt1 | contig 22373 bp, 42 predicted proteins | sample AntAceMetag02UKC_FD_69786 | JGI IMG/M metagenome (GOLD analysis project Ga0075116, IMG submission 69786) | Saline lake microbial communities from Ace Lake, Antarctica- Antarctic Ace Lake Metagenome 02UKC | ecosystem: Environmental > Aquatic > Non-marine Saline and Alkaline > Saline | place...
TGTACCCCGAGTATTTTGCTGCCAATATATTAGTAGTGGTAACTATAGCGTCTGTTTCCATGAGTATCGTTTGAAAAAGACGATTGTGTATTAAATTTCTTGATAGGGGAAGTTTAAATTCCTTTCCGTCAATCATAGGATTCTCTAAAGCAAAGGTCCCATACACAGGATTCCATGGATTTATTGCAAAAATATTATCATCTACGTCCATTACGATTTTTATGTTTGGATTTGCCATACGCGCATCCAACAAGAGCATTAAAAACTGTTGTGATAATACTGCTTGAAACCAAATAATATCTGTTTCCATAAATATTTTCGTTGGGTCTTTAACAAACTTAGTAAACGCTTCCTTGTCTGTCAATGGAATTATGCAGGGCTTTTCAATTAATCCTTGGGATTCCATTTCCTCCAAAGGTTCAAGCATTCTTAACTCACCAATTGCGCCATCATTACTAGGCATTGCTAATATTTTAAGCTTCTTTTTTTTGCTTTTGCTGTCCATTTGCTAAGTCCCCTCCTGTAGCGTTTAACCCCTGTGGGTCTAATGTTTTTACTACTGTAGCTCTCAATGTTGGGTAAGCTAAAATCTTCTCTTTTGCCAAGCGGTAAAAGAATTCAGCATCGCCAAAAGGTCTAACTTTTAAATCTTCGCTCCATCCCCCGACCCTATCGAAGACTTCGCGTTTGTGCATAATACAATTATGATCCACCGTAAAAAACATGCACCGTCTAATAAGGGCGGCGGGTCTTTCAGCAACGACATCATCTTTATCGTTCAACATAAATAAGCCTGTGTACACCAATTCTGCATCGTGTTTTTGTATAGTCTCAAGCATCCGCTTAAAGTGCGGGGGTAAGTACCAATCATCATCGCATAGATACGTGATGTACTCTCCCGTAGTTTGGACGAAAGCTTTATTAATCATCATTGCGTATGGAGTACATCCCTTTTGCACTTCGTCAGATAATTCAGGATGTGAAACATAAACGATTCTTTTGTCTTCTTTTTGTAAAGCATTACACAATGAGTCAATCTTAATCTTATTTTCTTTATTTGAATGGTCAATTATTATTAATTGCCAATCATCGAACGTCTGTTCTTGTACACTTTTAATTGCTCTTTCCAACATCTCTGGCCGATTAAAACTTGTTATAATTGTACTTATTTTTGGCATTCGTATTTGCTCCTATTTATTCCCCTTAAAACTCAAACCATCCGGGGTTGCTATTTTATATTGTGGATTGCTTCTTAAAAATTCAATCTGGTACTTCTCTTTATTCGACCATCCTGGACCCCACTCTGCCTCGCGTTCCTTATATATCGCGTACGGAAACTGCATGAGGGGGATGAAGTTTTTCTGCTTTGAAATTCCCCTGTCTGACCTGCTCTTCCTAAATGATCTAATTGCGTGCAAATCTTCTTCCGTCGGCTCATACTTAGGCATATTTATTGGCTCCTTAATTCTTAAATACTGTGGGAAAGGGGACACCGAAATGCCCCCTAAACCCAGGCTTATTTAGGCTGTTGCAATTCCAGACATAGTTGCATTGGAACGTTCAGACAACCAATGTAAAGACCACTCGCTTTTCCAATAACCAGCTTGGCTATCCCCGGTACGACCGAGTAATTTGAACTTAGGAGCAACCTTAGAAACATACGCCCAAGTCGTAAAATCAAATAAACCAAACTTACTATTCCCTACCATAATATTCGGAATTAAAGAAACACTTCCAAAATTAGTAAGGATCGTTGTCACTTGACGATTGTGTACGCTATCACCAGGACCAACAGACATTGTTTTATTGATGCCAGTAAAGTCAGTGACACGTTTTACGTTCAACGTACCACTATGAAACTGCAAACCGTCCGCAGGATCACCGGTAGCGTCATAGATTTTACGAATTAAATCAATGAATTCATCCTCGGTAAATACGCTTGATGAAGCCGCAGGAGCAGATACGTTGGTGGTTACTGCACCAAACATACCAAGAGCTTGCCCACTCGCACTTGCAGTTGCCGAAACACCTGTCGCGGATGTACTGTTGTTAATTAAAGCCCACTCAAGATCACGCTTATGCTCAACAAACTTTGTGGAAGTCTGAAACTCCCATTCATTACGAACACCAGCAACGTTCATATTCTCGATTGTGGTGTCGTCTACTTCAACCGGAGTAGACATAATCTGAACATAATTTGAACGGCGACTACGGACCGTATATGTTCCAGTAACTGTGAAACCTTGAACCTGAGCATTTGCGGTTGGAGTAGCAAGCTCATAATCTTGCCATTCAGTAAGCATCGTACTCGTATTCGTCCGCATCTTAAAAGATGATACCAGTTTAGCTTTGGAATCTCCAAGCTGAACCAATTTATCGATAAGATCTTCCCGTCGTCCGATTTGCGTATAACTATTTAAACTAGCCATGATAATTTCTCCCTTTTATTCTTTTTCCTCACCCACCTGGGTATAGCCCAGGTATAGCCCTGGACAATTCTTGCTGGATGGGGTTCAATTTTACTTTTGTTTTATTTACTGGCGTTGGTGTACTTGTCACCGCACCATTTAAATTCCGCGTTGACAGAATTTTTTTATTTGTCATTTCGTCTACTGCATTTTTTTGTACATCGTTTTGTTGTGCTGGTAACGCACCAACAAGATTATACATGACGTCAGCAAAAGCAAGATTAGACATTCCTTTTGGAATCCCGTTAGGGTAAACCTTATCAGCTAAGGCATCCATTTGTTCAACCCGATTATCGAGTTCTGGATGCGATTTTTTGAATGTTGTTATTTCCTTTTGGTGCTCGGATTGTTGATCGACTTGTGTTTTCATTTCAACCAACGGTTTAATCTCATGAGCAACCATGTCTTTTGCTAATTTAATCATACTTTTTAAATCATGTAAATTTTGTTTTGCTTGTTCTGGGTCATCGAGTTCTTTATCACTTCCTGCTAAAATTTCTTCATCAGATTGTGAAAGAATCTTTTCCCAATAAGGGACATCTTCCTCAACTTCTTTTTCCGTTGTGGATGTTCCCTCAATTTTTCCTTTTAGCGCCTCTACCGCAGCGACTAAGTCCGCATTACTTTTACGCAATTCACCAATTTCATTGCCTTGTTTCCCAATCATAGATTGAGAGTCTTTTATCCTATCCGCTTCTGATATACCCGCGGACGATTCTGCATCTGCTACTACTTCTTTTTCTTCTGCTCCGTCTTTATCGAGACCCATTAGATTGCCGATTACATCCTCCGGTTTAATGGTCCCTGGATCAAAAGAAGAACCGTCTTGCTCGTTCTCATTTAAATCTAATTCTTGCTGTGTACCGTTTTCCGTTACTTCCTCGGTTGTCACTTGCGCGGCCTCAGTTGTAGGTGCGGAAACTGTATCTTGCTGCTCTGCCATGATTATTTATCTCCCTCTTCTTTAAGATATTTTGTGCTTGAATTTTGAACTTCGTTTATTACCTTGGTTGCCTCCACGGTCATACCATGCGCATATCTATATGCACCCATATCCTTAATTTTAAAATCTAACCCATTTCCTTCTACTTCTCTTTTCGGGGGACCAAGAACCAAAGTGTTCGTGAAAGATTTATCACGCGACAACATTGGCAATAGAACTTCTTTCCACCCTTCGGTCAATGATAATTCATACAACATTCGATTTTTCGTAGTGCCTTCCATTTTTTTGCTATCCTCCTTTTTTTGCTAATTAAATTAATCCCTCAAACTGCGATTTACTTTTCAAACGTTCTACTTGTCTACGTTTAACTTCGTCGCTATGAACTTTACCCAAAAAGTTAAATATCATTTTTTGTTCATTTAACATGCCTGTCTCGTCGCCAAACACAGCATCAGCGGCTTTATCGACACCCCTTTTTCTAGCATCAAAAACACTTTTTTTGCCAAGAATAGACTGTTTAATCTTACCTGGTAATCGAGCTTTTCTTTCTCCCGGCTTAACTGATGAGAAACCGGAACCATACGACAATCCCCTAGAAAGGATAAAGTCTTGATCTCCCATCTTTTTATCCCTGAGGGAATTTTTGTTCTTACTTATTTCTTTTGCGGACATAGCCATCAATTGCTTTTCCGTTTCATTTGTTGGTTTAGATAATCCAAAGGAACCCATAAGTAGATCACTAAAGCCAGCGTTCTCAACTTTTTCTAATTCCTTTTTCCTAATCTTTCCGGCAGTTCTTAATGCAAATTTATAAACATCAATTCCCATTTTGTAGTACCCTCAATATCTTCATCATAGAATTTGGGCCACCAGCACTACCCTGTTGGAAATCATCGGATATGAATTTACCAAACATATTATCGGACACCTCCCCACCAGCCGTGTCCTTGTCATCCTGTGCTCCTTGTGCTTCTTTCGTTTCTTTTTTTGCCTTCTTTGCTTTATTCGCGGTAGCTATACCTTCTATAACTTTTAGTATTGCAGCCCACATGATTATCCCTCCAATGCGGCTTGTTCAACCGCCTGTTGTTGTGCCGAAGCTTCATTAGCCGGCTGTAATCCTTGTTGCCCACCTATTTCTTGAGGAGCCTGTTGCCCCTGTTGTTGTGCCCCCTGTTTTGCGTTTGCTTCTACTGCGGCAGCTCTAGCTTGTTCAGCTTCAAATTGAGCTTTCTCAATTACAACAAAAATTTCACGCATATCAGTGTGTTTATTGAGACGAACATATTCTTTAATGATATATGATAAATCTACAAATACTTGATTTCCAGCACGATCTTTCCAACCAGTCTGCATGTGTGGACCAAGGATTTGGATGAGCTGTAACAGCTCTTGGCTCTTAGCACGATTATCCCCATCTAACGCAGAGATAGAAGCCGATGCATACATAGCTTTATTAAGTTCCCCAGCAGCAACCTCTAAGAACCCAGACTCAGGTTTTAGAAAATCACCCAATTGATTTTTGTATTTTTCAACTTCGTCCTCACTTAACTTTGCTATAATGGGCTCGTCAGTAGGAGTAAAGTCAACAATCATAATTTTTAGAAGATCACCGAGATCTTTAAAATCCTCAGCCATACGAATAATCGTAGCTTCGAGACGTTGGCCTGCATTGGAATTCAAAAGCGTAGCTGTGGTAGCGGTTTCTCTACGTTGCATTTGACCGCGAAGAATATCCTCAGAAGCAGATGTACGCATCCCCTCACTCTGAATAGTTTGTTCGTGTGCAAAAGCTTCCGGCGGCAACGCGGTTCTTGGTATTTTCATAGGAGGCGAAGAAGGGTCGCTGTAGTGTAATATTTGGTTTGCCTTTGAGGTCAATTCATCCTCGTTGTCTACAGAACCATCTACAACCATCCACCCGCCATTTATCTCCGCTGCTAAGTTATCAATGCGCTGGTTACGTGTGGTGTTCAACTCTTTTTGTAAATCATATAATTGGGCGCCTACACCACGGCCAAGAAGCTCGCCGTTCTTAGGTTTGAAACGTAATTGAACAATCGGCTTTATTCCGAAAGGTTCGGGTTTCCGCACCAAAAGACTTCCTTTTGCATTTGAGTTTTTACGAGCAGCAGTTGTAACAAGATCCACCCTTATGTCCCCGATAAAACCTTTACCATAATAATGTATGAGTTCGATTTTTCCACGATGGGGTGCCGTAGTATCAGTACCACTACGCTCATCTACCATAGAAGCGAGAGCATCGTTCCTTCCATCCTCATCAATCATAGCTTCTAGTTCATCTTCGCTTAAAGGCGTGTACCCCAACTTATCTACACGGCCAAGATATGTCTCAGGATCAATGTATTCTCGTAGACAGACCCACGATTTACGTAAATCAGACGCTGACCAATCAAGAACAATATTCCCCATATCAACTACTTCAAAACGTAAACCAGAATAATCCCGAATAGTCTCAACATATTCATCTATAATCAGTTCGCCGTTTTCTTGGTTGAACATAGGCATCCCAGGAAACAAAGGATCTTTTGACATTTCAAATTTTCGCTTCGTGTGTTCGATGGAATCGTGAAAAACATGCAAGAATCCGTGCCCAAAAAGAACAGCGTCACGTATCCATTTTTCTAATTCAACCTTTGCTCCTGGAATACGATTCATGATGTAATATCGAACGATGCGTTCCATCAAACGAGCAGCAAGAACAGCGTCGTTGTTCTCTGGGACAAAACGAATAAAAGGATCGTGTGCCAAGATTGTGGAGAAAAACTTAGCTACAATTGTATCCACAAGAGGCTCCATGAAAGGAACAAAAATATTCGAGGCTCCCGTATTCTGCTTCTCTTTTGGCAAGTCTTGTGCAATACCATAATAGAATTTTAAATAGTTTATATGCGCATCTTTAACAGATGTTATTTGTGCGGCACCATCATCAAAACGTTGTAGGATGTCCGCGGCAATCTCGTCCTCTGTTGCACCCTTTTTATTTATGCCAGAATAAAATTTTGCCATTATGCAAAAACCTCTTTTCTAATAAATAGTGGTTTGATAATCAGACACACTATCCCCAACGGATGTATTTGACCAAGGATCATAAATAGCTTTCTTTACTACAAAATGTCGTGGTCGTGTCTCAGCTACATACTCAGCCGCGTTCATTAAATGATTCATTGACTCCTTCGGCTTCGTAGGTTGGTTCATATCCCCATCCCTTTTCTTTGGATAAAAATAACTTTCAAATTCATTTAGATGCTGAAAACAGTTTGAGAAAACCTTTAATTTTATTTCACTATTTATATTTGGTAAAAATTCCTCATTTAAAATGTTGATTCGATATTCAACACAGCCCTTATCCTGGCGTCCAAGACGCATTGGTACTTTTTTCCCGTACGCTTCCCAAAACGCGACCCTAAATTCATCTACGTTTCTACGATTCGTCTGTTTACTTCTCTGTCCACCACTTCTGGGATCGTTGGCAACATAATTTATTTTTAAGTTAGGCCAATTTGTTGCAGCCCATTTTCCCATCTTGGTGCCATTCTCTGCTACAGTGAGCCCTGTTTCGTAGTATTCGCCAACAATAAAATGGTTCGTCCCGTGGATCATTTGTCCCGGTGGAAGAATTGCCCGCATGCTTCCTGCATGGGGGTTGTTGAGACCGTAATCTACACCAAGGAAAAGCTGTGTCCCTTCGGGTAATTTGAAGGGGTTTACCAAGTGAGTGCTCTCGTCGAAGGTTGGGTACACCAAACCCTCCATAGCGATTCGCTTGCCTTCAATTCTAACTTTAAATTCGCGTTCCGAAAATCTTTTTGCTGAATCCCGGATGTGCTCTTCCCGGTTGAACATATAATTGTCTGCTACTGAAAAATGGAAATACCCAATCGTCTTGTCGAACCTTGAACGCTTCACAATCTTTTTGAAGCTCCACGTTAAGCCGTTGTGCGCCGTCATAGATAAAAACATAAGACCGTTTCTATCCGCTAAACGAGTATAGTTCTCGTCAAATATTTCTTCACGGCATTCTTCGTCGACACCACAAATATCAAGATCTTCGCCGCGATGATATTGGACATCCTGAGTATCAGCCATTAGTTGAAGGGTAGATCCATTCTTCATGGTAAAGATCATTTTCTCACCATTGTATCCGTGGTCAAACGATCCACCCTTTAGTTCGGCTTCCGGCATGAGTTTACGTATCTTGTTCGTCAAAACACCAAGAGCGCCATGCCTTAAAACTGTGGCTACAACACGCGCTTTGACCGGTATCTTTCTTTTTATTGTCGGATGCTTACCGCGCATGATCTGGATGATCTTTGCGATAAGCGTTTCCGTTTTTCCCGACCTATTACTTCCCTCGTATAATTGAACCTTCCGAGTACAAAGCCATGCTTCCATTTGATGATCCATAGGGGCAAACCAGTCAATAAGTTGTTTGCCAAGTTTATACCTTCTATAGACTTCACCAATTGGATTAATTATCATATTGCGTCATTATCTCCGTCTAACATGGTGAAATAAAATGATATGTTTCCTGCGACCGATGCGATTGCTGAAATTACATCATCACCACATACATTAAAAGTTCGTTCTACGTCAGCCGGTACACGAACCCCATGAGATGCCCCGGCAGAAGCGTCAGGCGAAACAAACATAGTTTGGTCTGGACAAAAATGAACTTGAACTGCGCCCGCAGGTACAGTAATTACAGTTTGTGCTCCCGTAGCAGTAACTACAGCTAAAGGGGACGCACTTGCATTTGCATCTGTAATTTGAGAGCTTCCACCGACTTGAATAACATTTCCTGATGCATCTTTTGGGAGCCAATATCCACGTTTACTCATCTTCTTCTGTTGTAACCTCCTTTACGTTAATCTGTCTTTCTTCCTTAAATATTTTATCAACGTCAATCTTTTTGCCGCGTTCCTTCAATAACGTTGCCCGTTCCTTTCTTGCCAAACGAAGAACGGATAAATAGGTGTCTTTTGGTAAAGTGGCAATCGCTATTCCCATCAATTCCACAACATCGACACCCTCTAATTTATTAGCTTGAACTTCTGCTTTTACTTTATCATACCAAATATGCAACGTTTTTAGTGCGTCGAGTCGTACTTTCGCGTCTTCGTAATGATACGCAAGATATGTCATCTCAGAAAACATTTTATTTTCGTCAATAACGCCATCTTTATACTTACGCTTTAAGTTTGCCACCATTTCGTCAGCACGATTATCGTTTCTAATAGTACTGGTTTCATTTAGATGGCTTCTCGTTTTATCTTTAAGTCCATACTTTTTTACGAGTTTAGACCCGATGACCTTGAGTGAAGCCTTTTTATAATGCTTGTGGGGGAATGCAGCAGAAAGCGCCTTGCCCGCATCCCCCAAAGCCTCATACATCTTTATGAATTCCCGATCTTCTGGGGATATTACCCTGTCAATCGGAGTTGCTTTATTGTCTGGATTAAATTTTTCAAGTTGCTTTTCTTCCATAAGTGCTATTCCCCTCTAGTTACACGTTTGTTTTAATGTACCCATTTACAGTGCATTCGATGCGGATTGAACCCGCAGCCCCAAATGCAATAACTTCAAGACGGCATTTCTCAGGAACAACAAAACCATAGTTAAGGTCCACTGTGGTATTGTTATAACTAGCGGCACCAGCAACAATCCGCTTGAATTGCTTTACAATACCAGTCGCGGATGATCGTACCAGCGGCACTAGCACTGTACACGATATTTTTGAGATAAAATGATTTACCAGCAGGCACAACATACGTCCCTTGCTGGGATAAACCAGCGTTCGCAGCAACACCCATTAATTGAGAAGCAGGAATACCAGCAGCAAAAACACCGCACCTACGTTTTTACCACTTGCACCACAGGTATTAATGGCAACTTTGTTGATGCCCATCCAAGTACCGGTTGCGGTTGCGCCAAGAGCTTGCCCAGTCACACCACTTAAAGTCACGGTCCCGTACTGCTCTGCGTAGTTTGCACCAACACCAGTAACTTTCACGGTTAAGGCTCCTACACCCGCGGGAGCATCGGCGGCATTCGTCGAAGCACCACTTGCCGTCGCGGTTGCGCGAGGGACAAATCCACCAATCGCATAACTTGATGCGGATACACCAAAGGTGTCACCAATCAAACAAGTAGATGCTACAACGGAAGCTAGCGTGCGAAATTATTTGTTAAAGCAAATTTTGCTGTGGTGTCCGCGTTTTCCATGTTAATGGATGCGTATACCTGGTGCGTCTTTGTTTGCTTTTTGTTTGCTGAGGGTGCTGGAGCATTGCGTTCTTCGTTTCTGTTATCATACTACTTCCTTCCTTTCTGCTGGGTAGATGTCGTACTATCCGTCGGCGTTAATGGATTCCTATTTCCCACCTATCTATAACTATTACTTCTTTATTATCGTCAATGGGATCAAATGGCTCCCTTGTGTACGTGCACATCGTGATTCCGATGGCTAAGAAAAAGAGTAATAGTATATTTCATACTTATGGGTTCTCTGTGACTACAATGTTATCGATGTAACAAACTCGCGTTCCCGTATCTCCAGAATTTATCGACATTCCCCTTTCAAAATAATTACTTGCTTGGGTGGTTGTGACATCGACATCTAAAAAACCGATCCCGTCCAGTGATACGGTAACATTCCATGAAGTAGAGGTTAACTCCGTCGTTTCTATAATTACATCATTAGTAGAAGGATGACCATTCCAGGCTTTCGTGGCTTTATAAACCCCATCAACGTACCAGTTACTGTTGCGTTTATCAAATAGATGTCCGCCAATTGACCAAAACTCCCTTATAATACTACCCCCCATTGAATCAGAAAATTCGAGTTTCATATTTCTGCCCCAAGGAGATGTGCCACCAGAATAACGCCATGTACACGATTCCGATCCACCGTCGCCAGTAAGATCGAGTTTTTGCGCTCCGAATGATGTTGTGAGGGTAGTTGATGCGCCAGTGTTAGAAAGCACCGCCCAATCTGTAGTGCTCCCGTCCGCGTTAGAATAAACTAAGGTGGTGATTGGCACAGGAGTGGCGGATTTAGCGCATAGGGGCGTTAAAGATAGATTGTTTAGGCTGAGATTGTTCATCGACGGGTCTCTTCAAGTAAACTTTTTTCTAAATTCATGCCTTTTCCCAAGGTAATGTACCTACCCACTTTAACTTTTTCATCGACCCGTTCTTTCATTTTTTTAGACAAATCTAATGCTGTACTTAAAATTCTAACCGTACCGCCTCTTCGTATGCAATTTACTATTAAGTTGTCATCTTCTTTATATGCCATTTATGTTACCTCAATTCGGCTTTCCATTCGTAAAAAATTTACGATCTTTTTCTATGAATACACTATATATAAGTTAACCAATTATTTCAATAAAAAAATTTACCAGTTAACCAGTATATTAACCTGTGGCCTGGGAAGAGTGCTATCTCTTTATATATATAGACCCCCCCCGGTAGTCACATAGTCCCCCCGACATGACATGGTATATAATAAAACGATATTCTAGGACACGACACCACCACGCCATAGTTAACGCGAATGGTTCCTATTATCATGGCACATGCTCATTTCTGCCAAAAAAGAATATATTATCCCTATGAGGATGGCCATATGAGCCATTGTTTCAGCGGAGCTATGCATGGGCACTACGGTAATACGGTAATACGGTGAAGATGCGTACGCAGATGATAATAGTTATCATGTAGAGGTCATATGAACCAGCATCTTTACACCATCTATCTTATGTATATTAATACACCTATGCGTATACGAATCTACACTTATTTTTATTATTTCACGATATACGAGAACTTTCTTGAAAACTCGGTTTCTAATAGGTAAAATCAGCCGACGGGAGGTATAAGCACAATGAAAACACAAAGCACGATAATTACACTAGGGTATAAAGATTTAAAGGAAAACGAATCCATTACGAAACGGGACGGCTTTATCACAAATGGAAATTGGGTATTCGATCTTGATTACGTCAACCTAGGCACAAGCAAAGCTGCCGAAACGATCAACGCGCATGATGCAATTCATCTATATCATAAAAAAGTTAAATTAGATTTCCCGGTAGATCTTAAACGCATATGGGATAGGGAAGTAACAGACAATGTTACGCATACATTTTCCAAGCTTGATTTATCCAATGGTCGTGTCAAAAATAATAAGGGCTTTATTGTACTATTTAAAGCGGAAAACGGAACCACGCACGGAATAAGTCCCCAATATTTTAACTTAATCAAAAACATTGACGGAATTTCCTTACATGCAAACGAAGGATACAAATATAGCCCTATTCGCATCTGTATAAATAACGAAGTAATCGGGCTATTAATGCCAATGCGACAATAAAACCAAGAACTTTTCCAAAACCTCGGTTTCTAATGTACATAAGCAGAAAAACAATAAAGAACAAAGGAGACACACAATGAGTTTAATCACACCAATGCACGAAACGATTCAATCAAGATTGTAGCACGTTGGGAATACGACTCCGATCTAAAAGAACGGAAACAATACTACATAGAGAAGGGATGAAAATCTTATGGGGGATGTACCAAAAATGAATGCCAACCTCACCACATTTTAGAAGGGGTGCCTTATGCAGATGGATGGTGGTGAAAGCCATCACTAATGCACAAGCTGAGTCCAAAGTCTCAGCACATACATAAATACTGGAGGGCAACACAATGAAAAACAGAAATAAAATAGCCAAGGAATTAATGGTTGGATGTCCGTTGGACGAGGATGAACGCAAACCATTTACGGATCACGCTGCAATTGCACACGCAATCAAAAATAATGATACGGTAGAGGATATTTTAAACATGCCGGAAATGGATTTGTGGCCTGATACGGCTGATTGGGTTAGACGACAATTATCATAATCGAGACTGCTGTATTATTGATAATACTAGCATTGATCCTATCTATCACAGCACGAGAACTTATTTGCACCATTGGGTTCTAAGTAAAGGAGGACTAAAAATGAATGTAAAAAATATGTCATCATCAAGGGGTACCGCAATACCAAACCAGTTTGTCATCCGCGCTATTTTCAAAGTTACAGCTCTATTATTGTTAAAATACACCCGAACGGAGAAACAGAATTGGACGGCGGTACATGGGATTATTCGATGACCACAAATAGATATCGCAACATATTTCTAGGGGAAAACAAAAAGGCCACTGAAGAAAAGATTAAAAGCGGAACATATAAACTAACAAATTTAAACGAAAACTAGTAAATTTAAATTAAGGCTGATTTGTCGACTATAAGTATACATATTTGCGACATAATAAACTAGGAGAGGAGTGCAACACTATGACCACGGATAGAATAGACGATTTTGATACATTTTGCAACGCCATTGCTTCACGCTGGAAAGCGACCCCCAACGAAACGATCTCAACCTTTTGGTATCACGACTATATTACTGCATGGAACCACCAACGCACCCCACTACACGAATACGTTGATGCCCTAGCACTAGACGAATTCGAATCTTGGAAAGCTGAACGCTTACTCAATAGACTTTGATTTTTTAGGCCAATAACGAAAGGGAGGTATTAAAATGGAGCCGCTTATCACACGCAAGCAGCGCGAATACATCCAAGCACGCGAACAGGACATCGACATGGCGTTTGAGTACAACGATCTGTCATATCTCAACCAATACTCTGATGAGTATTGTATTTTGAAGTGGGGCAAAACATATGCAAAAATGGAATCTGACTGGCAAACACTACTACAAGGAAAAGGAGAATAAATTATGTCAAAGATCGAATTTGAAATTCGTTGCACTGAATGCGGATTAGTTTTAAAGAATGTATTTGTTGAGAATAAGGAAAAAAGGAGATTGCACATAGTTAATGTTACTCCATGCCCTAGATGCTTACGTGACTCATATAACGATGGGGGCCATGATGGGTTTGATACTGGTATGAACCTATGAAAAAATTACTAGAAAAAACGATACAGCTTAGAGACTCGCTGAATAGGCTTTATTTGAACGCAGATGGTAAACAGTCCATTCATACCAAAAATGTTTTAATTGGTAAAATATGGGCACTCACGACCATTGAAACATACATCCTAGAGGATATGCATACGTCCATGGACCGCGACATACATAATTGCACAGCCACAGAGATTATTGATGATTAATTTTCGCACACACACGCTATTTAAAAAAAGGAAATTAATATCCCCTTATATATATATATTATATTATCTAATTATCTTTTATACTATACGTACTATAATATCTCTATAAAGCTTATACGGTAGGGGTTCAAAAGCTTACAAAATAATTAAAAGAAACCTTACAAATTGTATATATTTTGTTAAGTTATTTTACGAAAATTTATTTCTACCCTTTTCAAAAGGTATGTGTGTGCGAAAATCTGCAATGTATTCCCGAAAATCGGGAAATGATTCCCTACTTTGCATACGAAACTATGCACTTTTAGGGGTATGAAAGTAATTCCTTTCCAACCATTGGACAAAAGTTATCCACAGGGGCCATTACCCAAAACAGGTATTTTGTCAGGTTTCATCAGAAATACACATTAGAACCCGTTATAATAATTTTTGTAACGGTCATAAAAGGAGGGTGGGGCATGGACGCATCAGAATTTGTAGCACGCTTAGAACACCAGTATATTCGAAGTCTAGGATTTTTACCACCAACCGGATTAGAGTGGATCGTACCAAAAAGGTTGTTTGATGATAAAAAAGCCGAGCTTTTATTATTAGAGAACGTGACCGAGTTTGAAAATGATGTTCTGGTCGTATGGTTTCCTTTTGGTCAAGTAAATATCATACCAAAATAAGGGAGGAAAAAATTATGAACCCGTCGAAAATAATGTATGTGGTAGCAATATGCTTTCTTTTGCTTCTTCTTTTAATGATTGCTATATACATATTTATGGCAAGTGTTTATATGGGAAAATGTTTTGTGGTATTCATCACACTATCGTTTTATGCGGTAAGTGTGCTAGAAACAAATTCTTTTTTACCTTGGAAATAAAGACGAGAACTTTTCGGAGTAAGCGGTGTCAAACTTGGCTAGGGCGGTCAGGATACAAGGGGGAATTTTAAAACATGAAACCCAGCAAAATGAAAATAATTACGCAGTTGATTTTGGATGATGTTTTGCACAGAGCACAAAAGAACAGAATTAGCCTAAATGATTTAGATTTAACAGGAGACGATCACGCTACTTTGTGTGCGGAAATATATCCGCATATACAATCAAGCATAAATGAAGAAAAATTCATGATTTTGCTAAACAAGAATGATGAAATAATGAAAATAAGTCAGTCGTATGAGGAAAGCAAACCTTTTTTCCCACTTGACATGCGGATTATTAAAAAAGTTAAACCAACAATATTTCAACCAGCAATTTTGAGTCCAGATATTCCACCGATTGATGTTTTTTATTTAAAGAGTCACACCGAAAATTTCGCTATTTACAAGCGAGAATAATATGGAGGAACGAAAATTATGATGTGTTATAGGGATCGTGCATTTTGCAACTTTTATGCTTGTAAGAAGACGACATGTGATAGACGATGGACACATGAGCACCATGAGGACGCCAAAAAGTGGTGGAACAACGGCGAGGGTAGTTACCCCGTATGCTTCTATTCAGATAAGCCGAAGTGCTTCGTAAGCACAGAGAAAGGGAATAACAATGAGTAGCTTATGGTGGCTACAACAGGGATGGAAAAACGCTAGATGCAGTGTATGCGGTGTAAATATTTGGGACGCCGGTGGAGACCCGGATCATGGGGTATGCCCAGAGCATTTTTATACGCAATCAACCCCAAATGAGATGCCAAACCAGACCAGAGAGGATAGTCCTCTGTGTGATATATGCGGGAAAAACGAGGCGTGTGCCGGAGCGAACGGCTACGGTGTATGCTCCGAAAAATGCAGAGATGCAGCCATGCTAAAATCATCATCACTAATCCGCGAGGTCGAGCAGGGAAAGGACGGGGGGTGATGAAGAAATACCTGTTTTATTTATTACGTTGGCAATTAAGTACCCCAATTATTTGATTAGCGATAAGCTTATTGGGGATAGGATTATGGCAAACAATAGTTGCTAATTTAATTGGGGGCATGCTTTTTTATTACATAGATAAGCTTATCTTTACACAGGGAAGAAGCGTTACTTAGGGGGCACCCTAATACATATGGATTTATCACGAAGAAACGGCCAAACTTTGATAAAGAATCATATTATAAAGCTGTAAAAATAAAAAGCATGGAGGAAATTAAAATGTGCAAAGAAGCGTCATTTGTTTTGACGAAGGAAAATGTTTATTGGTGCGAAATGAGCGATTCGCATAGTGATATTATTGAGGAATACAAACTCGAAGAAAGTATAGCTGGAAAAATAAATATTTTAAAAGTTGAAATTTACCCAAAGGATAAAAATTACTCGCTGCCATTAGAACAATGGAAGTTTTCTATTGACCAAGATTTATTGCCGGATTGGCATAAAAAGGAAAAAGACGAAGAGCGCACACGGAGTGCGTTGAAAGAATGGGCAAATAAAAAAATTAAAGTTACTGTCGACCAAAACTCTGGTGATAGGAACTCTGGTAACAGTAACTCTGGGGACAGGAACTCTGGTGATAGGAACTCCGGCTACAGTAACTCTGGCTACAGTAACTCTGGCTACAGGAACTCTGGCAACAGTAACTCTGGCTACAGGAACTCTGGCAACAGTAACTCTGGCAACAGTAACTCTGGTAACAGTAACTCTGGGGATTGGAACTCTGGTGATAGGAACTCTGGCAACAGTAACTCTGGCTACAGTAACTCTGGGGACTGGGACTCTGGCAACAGTAACTCTGGCTACAGTAACTCTGGCTACAGTAACTCTGGGGACTGGAACTCTGGCAACAGTAACTCCGGTGATAGGAACTCTGGGGACTGGAACTCTGGCAACAGTAACTCTGGCGTATTTTGTGTTGATAAAAACCCCAAAATAAAAACATTCGACATTGAGAGTGTTCTTACTATAAAAGAATGGAATAATACAGATGCGTGTAAATTGTTATCTCGCATGAATCTTTGCCAGTGGATCAATGAATCAGATATGACTGAAAAAGAAAAAACAAAATATCCAGAAGCGCGTGTACTTAATGGCTATCTGAAAAAACTCGAATATAAAAAAGCGTGCTCAATTATGTGGAAATCGTTTAGCAAAAGTGAGAAAAAAGTCATTCATCAAATTCCTAATTTTGACGCTAAAAAATTTGAGGCGATCACAGGAATAGAGGAACTGAAACCATGAACGAAAACGAACCGATGAGCGTCAGGGGAATGAGACTGACTGATAAGCAAAAAGAGACGCTAAGGAAAAAGTTAACCGAACACATTTTGAATACGTGTCCGTTTGATTTTACAAAAGATTGTCCGCTCTCAAAAAAATATGATAAATGTGATGAGTGCATTGAGTACGCAAAAACGCTCGAAGTCGTGGCACGTGGCGAGTACGTTAGGAAAGAGAGTGTTTTAGAGTGCCTAGAAAATATGTCCAACGAAACCGTTAAAGTATCTCGTTGGAACGAAGCACACAGAAAAGATAAATATAACCAGGTGGCGTTAATGGATGCCAAAGAACGTATAGATGCGCTAAATAACAGACATATTTGTATTTTTTGTGGGGGAAACAACATAAACACCACACACTTCCATGGGAGCACGCACACCGTATGCGCAGATTGTAAACGCGAGAACTTTTTCTAGTATTCGGTGTCTAATATAAGAAATACATAAAATAAAGGAGATTAATTACAATGGAACCTAGAAAAATAATTGGAATTACTGCTCTCGGCGTTCTTCTTATTCTATTATTCGCTTTGATTATTGGGTCATTTATGAGAAATTTTTATTTTGGGGTATTTGTAATATCGACTTCCATCTTAACCGCATACGTTATAGGTGTAATAGAAACAAATTCTTTTTTACCTTGGAAAGGAAGTAACTAAAATTATGAAATTATTACCTACGATTATAGCCTCGATCCTAACACTAGGTGGATTTATAGTTATATCCCTGTTGGGGATCTACATTTCTGTGTTGAGCGTGACGGGGACAATTAAAATGCTTACTCCCAACAAAGATGAAGCAACCCCGACCCAACTTTTTATATTAGACACCCAGGTGAATGACCTATCCGTAAAATATAATACGTTGATTGAAGACTTAACATACAGCGGAATTTTACCAATCGCAAAAGGGGAGTAACGATGCCTATACGTGATTTTTGGTGTCCTAAATGCGGTAAGGAATTGCCTGGAATAATGCAGAAATTGGACGAAGAACCACCGATCTGCTGTGGTAAAAAGATGCAACAATACTGGGAAGCTGCCCCATCACACCAAATTGCAGGACTTCCAAAGGATAGGTTTAAACACTAATGAATGAAAATACCATCAAAAAACTTAGAAGGCGTAGGCAGAGTATCTACAACTTGAAATGTAAACTAAACAAGAAGTATTTACCTGTGGATGAGAACTTCTTAGACGCCGAGTTATATAAAATACGCAAACAAATACGTGTAGAGAAGAAGGCTTGTGATGAGATTTAAACCACCGGAAACGGGAGATCAATTTCAATTTGAAGGCGACACTATCGTATACGTTTCTGATAGCGTTGGAGGATGTTGTATGTGCGGTGAAAAAACACATTTTTTAAGTTTATCATTTGAAAGCTGGCATTGTTCGGAAGAATGCAACTTAAAAAATTGGGACGATTTCCACAAAGCACTTAGAGGAGAAAAATAATGCCGCTGACACACTTCGTATGTCCTGATGGTGAGACGATTAAATGCGAGGATTGCCTTGTGGAATGTAGGCACGATTCGCAACGCCTACAATGTCCTCATATTTCCACACTTAGGAACATCGTAGAGAGACGCCGACCGTGGACAGGAAAGCCTAGCGTAACGCAATTATTGAATGGTACACAACAAGCATTCCTAGAAATTACCAACGATTACGCCGTGGACCCAGATTCTCAAGTGTTCGCAGAGCATGGGACTGCAGTGCATACACTGATTGAGCAGGACATCCCTAGAATGGGAGCCTACGGTTTCACTGGTAAACCAGATTACTACGACGAGAAGGATAAATCGTTAGTAGATTTTAAGTGTGCTGGATACTATAAGCCTGCTATGATATTAGGAAAGATTCCGAAGAAGGACCCTGGAGAAGCGTTCTTTGATTGGGAGATGCAGGTAAATGCGTATCGAGTATTGCTCGAAAAACACGGAAAACCTGTTGACAAAATGTATATCCACGTCCTAGTTAGGGACGGCGGTACGTTCATGGCGAAAAAAGCAGGCATTACACGAAGGACTTTATGGCTCCCGATAGACAGGATGGACGACGATGAGGTTATAGCGTACATGACAACGAAAGCTGCGGCGTTGCATACGGCACTAGAACAGGGGTTCGCACCAATTTGTAATCAGCATGAACGATGGGAGAGGGATCGCAAGTGTAAGGGTTTCTGTCCAGTAAGTAAATTTTGTGGGAACTTTTCTGCATGAACGGTGTCTAAGTGTTAAATAAGTAGTGGAAGGGTACGCTTTATGCAATACGAAAAGAAAGCAAGTAGGAACACACAAAAGCGTAGTGAAAAAATATTAGAAGAGAAGGAATCGTATTTTCCTAATGGAAACATAAAAAACTTGAAAGCTGCAAATTTAGAGAGGTTTCTAATGAGGAAGTGCGTTGCAGATTTATCGTACGATGGGCGTAAAACATCGCAGATCACAATATGCGGATGGGGCAGTGGTGAAAAAGTAAATACGATCGAAAAAACAGAGGAGGAGTACAATGGGTAGCAGAGGTAACGGGGGTATGAAGTACGTACACGCGGTTATAATTACGATGATTCTCGTAGGAGTTATTGTGTTGGTCTTGGCAAAACTTTATCAGTGATGGAGGTGAAAAAATGAAAATTATAAAAGGTAGAAATTACGATATTACAATGACACATGAATATGAGTTGTTCCCGTATTGTATGATATGTGGTAGAGCCTTGAGGCGACTCGATATAGATTTTGTATTGGTTGATTTCAAAGCTAGAGACTTGAGTACCGCGGAAAATAGGCAGGAGATGGTGTGTTCAGAGTGCATTGACGCACTAAAAAAAACTTTAGATGGGGATACCGAGTAATGGAAGAATTAAACACTGAATACATGCGTGGAAACGGAAGTGGAGACGGAAGTGGACACGGAAACGGACACGGAAACGGAAGCGGAAGTGGAAACGGGAACGGAAAAGGAGCTGGATACGGAGACGGAGACGGAAGTGGACACGGAAGTAGATACGGAAACGGAAGCGGAACCGGAGACGGAAGTGGATACGAGAAATAATAAATAATAAAGAGTATACCAAGGAGAAAAATTATGGCAGTATCATTATTTAAAAAAGCAAACAGGGAACAAGCAAAATTAAAAATGTTAATTGATGGCCCTAGCGGAAGTGGTAAAACACAAACTATGCTGTTGGTACTAAAAGGATTGTGTGGCCCCGAAGGAAAGATTGCTGTGCTTGATTCGGAAAACCACAGTGTTGTAAAAAAACCAGATAAATTACTAGAAAACATCGACGTGGCTAACATCGAGGAAAGAAATATCGAGACGTATATTCGCCATATAGAAAACGCCGAAGAGCTGGGGTACGATGGTTTGGGGATCGACTCATTGACGCATCCGTGGCAAGAGTTGATGGAGGATATTGAAAGAATAGCCAAAGCTAGGTATAAAGGAAACTTTTGGAGTGCTTGGAAAGAGGGCACTCCGATACAGCGTAAGTTTATCAACACTATTTTATTTTCTAAATTACACATTGTGGCAACAGGACGTGTAAAAACACATTGGGAAACTGAGAAAAACGAAAGGGGTAAGGTTGTACCTGTCAAGATAGGTTTAGACACAGAGCAGGGCAAAGGATTGGAATACGAATTTGATATTTGGGGAAGGATGACAGAAACGAATAGTATGGAGGTCACTAAGGATAGGTTTGACGTAGGATTGCAGGGTAAAATATTTGAGAAACCAAATGAAGATTTTGGAGTACGTTTGCGAGAAATTTTAAGTACTGGCGATCCATACGAAATTGAAATTAGTAAGTACTTTAACATTTTAGAATTATCACCAAAACAAAAACAACAGGCACGCGAAAAGTACCCCGATAAAAAAGAGTTGGTGGACAAATTAAAAGAGCAAACAGATAAACCAAAGGATGCGAAGGATGAACAGTAGGCAAAAGGGGAGGGTGGGGCATATGTATACAGAGACATATTTGCAAGATCAAGGATGGTCTACGTATACGTGCCCTCATGCTACACTACAATGGGAAGGAGGAACTGGTGGGTGGAATGATGCGTTTGCGGCACCTAACGAAGTGACAGATAAAAAAGAGGGTGGCTTCGATATTGTAGCAGAGCGAGCGATGTATATCCGGGATTTTGAAACAAAAAATTCTAAAACGGTAATGGTATCTACGTTGTGGCAAGTGAAGAAGACGAAGGCGAATCCGTTTACGCCAAAGTTTAAGCGCGAAATTAAGAGGTGCGTAGATTACTATAACTTAGTGCCAAGTGCGTGCTTCGGTATTTGGTGGCCAAATGGGCACGGGCCAAAAGGAAAGCCTCCGGTAATATGGAGAGCTGATGAATAAATAATAAAAACTTAAGGAGAAACAAGTATGAACGGGTATAATAGAACATTGTTGATTGGAAATTTGACGCGCGATGTGGAAATAAAGCAGATTCCTAGCGGGTCAATGGTCGCAAACACAGGGATCGCGGTGAATCGTAAATACAAAAGCGGCGAGGAATGGAAAGAGGATGTTACATTTGTCAATCTAGTAATTTGGGGCACACAGGGCGAAAATTGTGCTAAGTATTTGAAGAAGGGTAGCGCCGTGTTCATAGAAGGACGTTTGCAGAGTCGCTCTTGGGAGACTTCTGATGGACAGAAGCGTTTTGTTTTGGAAGTAGTGGCTGATCGTGTTAAATTTTTAGACAAGAAACCTCCGGATGGAGAAGGTAGCGTGCCTCCTATCACTACATCCGGCGTAGAAGAAGATATTCCATTTTAATGATGCGTAAATAAGAACAGAGAGGTTTGGGTATGGAAGAATTAAACACTGAATACATGCGTGGAAACGGAAGCGGAAGCGGAGACGGAAACGGAAGCGGAAGAGGGTACGCTAAATAATAAATAAGGAGACAAGGGAACAATGGTAAAAAAAATTGAAGTGAGTGATGAGACATACGAGTTGATAAAAGATCAATTGGTTGACAAAGCGTTTTCGGGGTATAAGGATTACGTGGTAGTAAGATCTTCCGGGGCGGGGTGCTTCGCAGGAGTTTTGGAAGAACAAGATGACAATACTAGAAAAGTTGTGCTATCAAATGTGCGAAGATTATGGTATTGGGATGGAGCTGCGTCTTTATCGCAGTTAGCCATGGAAGGAGTAAAAAGTCCTGAAAATTGTAAGTTTTCTATGGAGTGCGGTTATGAAGAAATTTTCGATGTTTTAGAAATCATTCAAACAAGAGAAGCTGCCCAAAAGTCTATACGAGAGGTTTGGGTATGGAAGAATTAAGCATTGAATACATGCGTGGAAGCGGAACCGGAGAAGGAAGTGGATACGGAAGTGGGAACGGAAACGGGAACGGAAGCGGAAGCGGAAGTAGATACGGAAACGGAGATGGAGGTGGATTTGGAAACGGACACGGAAACGAAAGCGGAAGCGGAACCGGGGACGGAAAAGGAGCCGGATACGGAGACGGAAAAGGAGCCGGATACGGAAACGGATTTGGAGATGGGGGTGGTTAAAATAAATGTTGAATACATGCGTGGAAACGGAAAC
>Ga0075116_10000325_pt1 | contig 22303 bp, 42 predicted proteins | sample AntAceMetag02UKC_FD_69786 | JGI IMG/M metagenome (GOLD analysis project Ga0075116, IMG submission 69786) | Saline lake microbial communities from Ace Lake, Antarctica- Antarctic Ace Lake Metagenome 02UKC | ecosystem: Environmental > Aquatic > Non-marine Saline and Alkaline > Saline | place...
AGTCACCGGTCTATTCTCGGGAAGGGGGCCTGACCTATGTCATATGCTTAAAAGCATGCTTCGCACTGATCTCAAGTGGCTCAGGCCAGCTCCATCACGCCATCTATTTAGTTAAGTTTTCTAGGTGGTATAGGGATACTACAGGCATGAGTATTTAGTTAAAAGCAAGCGGGCCGCAGTCCAGACGGTAGGACCACGGCCCGCTCTAGGCAAGGTACATCTACTAGGGAATCAGCCAGAGGAAAACAAGAGCCACGACGTAGGCCACGAGCCGCCACACTCCCATGCAACGAAAGTAAGCGTCGGCAGTGATACCCGCATCACTGTTAGGAGTGAGTGTTTTGATGCCCGCACGCTCGCAACGTCCGCTCAGCCACATGCAGACGACGCCGAGCAGCAGGAGAGCCAGACAGATACCCCACATGGGGATAGTCACGATAGTTGCGGGAATGTCGATGGTGAGTGGCATAGGTTCTCCTCTGTTTGACCTAGTAGAAGTATACCCGGCTTTTGCTCTGTTGTCAAGTCCTGTTCAGAATCTAGTCATAAATCGCCGCTCTGGTCTTCTGGCAAGCAGCCAAGAGCTGTTCACTTGAGATCAGTGCGTTTTGATTTCTCTCCGCGAAAATTACACTGATCTCAAGTGGTCTGGGTGGAGACGGAGCTGCTGCTCGGTCCAGCATCGCGCAAAAAAAGGCCAGCCTCTCGGCTGACCTTGGTTGGGGGTTGGGATTTCGGGCCGATTGTCTCTACGGTCCACGGCCTCGGGGTTAGTCGGTGATGATGTCCACGTTGTCAGGCGAGCAGATGGTCACGTAAAACGAGCGGACGATACGAGATTCGGTCACGGCGGCAGTCAGGTCGATTACGGTCCAGACATTGACCCGATAGCTGCGGGGTGCTACTTTGCGGATACTGAGCTTCTCGCCATCGGTGACGGCGATGCGGGTTCTGATAAGCTGCTCTGCGGCCTCCAGGTTGACGGCTGGCGGGGTTTTATCAGGTGGCAGCGGTGGGATTGACTCGGTTGCTGTCGCTGTTGGCATGGTTTCTCCTCTGTTTGACCTCCTTGCCTTGCGGCTGGTATATGTCAGGCGGCTTCCCAATTTGCCTACGGCCCCAAAGCGCTCATTTTTTTCTTACTGTCCCACAGTTTTCCAGCGTTTGCTAAAAACCTGTTCCACTACCCCATCGCCACAGCAAATATCATCCATGGTCGGGGGTTTGCCGACTTGGTCGCCACATGGCGACAGATAAATGCTCATGCCAGATGCGGTGATTGCCTGGACTGCCCGTTCCACTTCATCTCTGGTTACATCCACTGTTTGCTCGGGTCTAGCTGGACTGATTACGATTCTCATTCTCGCTCCTACTTGAGATCAGTGCGAAACCTATCACCGCTCATTTCGTCTTAGTATACTCGCCACGGGTCGGTACGGCAACCCTGTCGGATTCTTTTTCTTCGTTGGCGGAGCAATCGGCGGATGGTTTTCATGGTTGATTCCCTTTGTTTGACCTAGTAGGAGTATACCCTACGTTTGCTCGTCTGTCAAGTTCTTTTCGTTCTGTTTCGGATTTTCCACCAGATAGCGGCAAGTTCTCGGCTTCCAGTATCGCCCCCTGGACGAGTGTGCATATGCTTGCTTATAAAGACCCACATGGTAAGGCAGGTTGCATCTTGTCGTAGTCCGAATCGCATAGGCATGTTATTTCCTTTCGCTTCGTTGACTATGAGAAGTATACCCGGTATTCGATGGTTTGTCAAGGGTAAAGTTGGTTCTTTTTTGGAGGGTAAATAAGAGGAAGGCCGCATCTACCAGGCTTCCTCTTATCACTTGAGATCAGTGCGTTTTGATTTCTCTCCGCGAAAATTACACTGATCTCAAGTGAACACACCGGAGGCAGAGTTTCTGCGAACAGTTAAGATGCACTGTTTGCACTGTTGTTACGAACGGAAAAACGGCCCCCAATCACAGGGCCGTCTTTCACTTCACATAGATAAAGAGTAATTGGACTTAGCTAATTACGCATGGTTGCCTCCTGTCAGATTGCCTCACTACCATCTGGTCTTCTTCAAGATTGTAGTATACCCGACAACCACCCCTTTGTCAAGAATTATCTCGGTTCTTCTCCCCATTCCACGAAGACAATATCGCAAGCCAAACTATTGGCTGGCCCATTGTCCGATTCGGTCAGTCGCCGCAGCAACAGTTGCAACTCGTCATCCTCGATTTCGCACCTAAGATACTTCCGTCGCTCCCCTCTCCACTCAAACTTGCTCTTCACGAATGCTTCCAAGTGAGAATCAATGCTTTGCTCGACAGCTTTGGTGACAGCGGCACATTCATCAGCAGTTTTCAGAGTCATGGGAAACATTTGGTCTCTCCTGTATGTAGGAAAGTATACCCGGGCTTTGTCCTGTTGTCAAGGGAGATTTGGTTCTTTCTCACTTGAGATCAGTGCATTCTATTTCGTGTGGGAATTACGTGTAGTGAATCTGCTGGTTCTATTTCGTGTGGGAATCTCACTTGAGATCAGTGCATTCTATTTCGTGTGGGAATCTCGTGCGGGCTCGGGAGCAATTGCGAACAGGTTGTCAGGATGAATCCAGCATTCCCTGAATACTGAAATCGGATTCACTCTGACTGGCTCATCCAGTTTGACCAAGTGGGCTGGCTCTGCCATGCTCGGAGCAATAGTCTGCATTTCGTTATCCCCTTTCCAGCCTGTGATAGTTCCCAGGTCTCCGCCAACCCGTACCCGTTGGCCTACATCAAACTTGCGTCGAATTACTCGTTGTCCATTCATCTTATGTCCATCCCGTTGTCGAGGGGCGGTTGGTTCGAATCCTGGGTTAGTACATCCAGGAATTCACTCTGGCCAGCCCTCATCCGCTCCGAAAAGAGTCGGCCCTCGGCCGTTCGAATGAATGTCCCAAACAGCGGGGGGACGATTCCTCTCGCATGAAAACTCATATAGAAAGCAAGCTCAAAGTTTGACATGGTTGGCATGGGTTTTCCTTTCGTTGACCATAGGAAGTATACCCGGCCTTTGCTACTTTGTCAAGCGAATTCTTTGTTCTTTTAGAAAATCATCGGAGTTAACTTAACACTTAATAAAAATCGCGATATTAAGTTCCTCTCACTTGAGATCAGTGTAATTTCGTGTAGCAATTTCGTGTAGCACTGATCTCAAGTAGCCTGGCCGGCTACCCACCCGGGTGGTGGAGAGCCTTGCCGGTTATGCCGGTTATGGGCGCGCAAAAAAAGAGCGGCCCATTTCTGGGTCGCTCTTCACCGCCAGCCCAATTTGGGCGTTGGCTAGTATTCCGTTGCCCTACCCCGCTCGTCTCAAGCGAGCATCTGCGATTAAGTCTGCGGTCGATGTCTCCAGCCGTTGCATATCAGCATCAGTTGGCCCGTCAAGCTCATCCAGCGGAGCGTCTACGTCAAGGCCAGTCAGGTCAAGCTCTACAGTCTCGCCACGGTCTGCGGCAGCGGCAAGGGCATCTCCGATAATGTCCAGCTTGCTCATAGAAACGCAACGTCGATTCCCATCGTGATGACAGAGCACAGCAAACTCATCATCAGTCAAGCTCATCAGGTGGTCGAGAAGGCGTTCAGAGCGAGGCGTCAACTGCGGCATCATGGACGACAGCAGCCGATGACGGGCGTTGGCGGATGCAACCACCACTTTGCCACGAGGGCTGGCGTGGTTCTTATACGTCGTCGCTAGCGTTTCTGGAGGGCCGGCGGTTCTGTCTCGCATTGATACGCTCATTGTGATTCCCTTTCATTGTTTGACCTACCAGAAGTATACAGTGTGTTTCTGGTCCTGTCAAGTCTTTGTCAAGGGTTTTCTTAGATATCTCCCATCATCGCCCGAAACTCGTCGTCGGCCATCGCAGGGCCACCAGCGGGAGGTTTCCATGCCGCTGGCCGTGACAATGTGACGGCGGGAATACTCATAGGCCGTCTCGGTCTCGTATTCGATAGGCTCACTCTGCGTCGGGTCTGTCACAATCCACTTGTGGCCGAGAGCGTGAAACTCGGAAATGCCCCGCATACAAAGTTGCGTATACGGTCGCCACTGGCCGAAACGTCCAGCCATTCTCTGCCCGTTGGGCTGTAGCTTCACTCCGTCATTGTACATCCCCGCCAGCGGAAACAAGTCATGTCCCAGCGGGTCGTAGTGACGCCCCTTGCCTGTCAGAGCGGGAGCATGACGGGAGCGGTTGCCCCTGTCTCGACTGTAGTTGCAGCAGGATACCGTCCGAGTATCACCAGCTTTTTGCAGGATGATTTTACCGCCAGGGCGTCGGGCTGGCTTCTCTCGCAAGTCATAACGCTTGCCGTCAGGGCCGTAGACAATGCTCGCATGGCCACGGTCAGGGTGAATCTGGCTATCGTCCGCATAGACCTTGCAATAGTCGCCACAGCGTACTAACGTCCCACTCTCCGTCATGTTGGGCGGCGGATAACGGAGATAAACGTCGGTGCGTCGGACAATTCTAGCAGCGAATATCCGCCACGGAGAAGCGGCAATCTTGTCGAGGGTCGCTTTTACGTCCGTCCGTTTGATTCGGTAGGTTGCCATTGTATCCCTTTCGTTTTGACCTATAGGGATTATGACCTATGTTCGGCTTGCTGTCAAGTTCTTTTTTCGGAAACTTGCGGCTCAATCGGTTTACGTCCGTGGGTTTTGACGAAGTAGTTATCGAGTCGGGCGTGCAAACCGCATACGGGTTCGTCCCTTACCAGCCACTTAGCGGTCTTGCCACATACGTGAAAGTGGTATCCACCACCACCATCCGAAACTAACTCTCGACATTTTGCCATGTCTGCCTCCACTTGAGATCAGTGCTTTTCTACCCTATCTGTACCATCGTGATATGTCGTCGGGCAGCATCCTTTGTGGAAGCGTGGACCCAACCACCGTGGGGATACACGATACGCCAGTAGCGGGAGTAAACCTTACCACCAAAACGCCATGGATGTCCGAGCGAATGTACAGGGGTTATCGTGCAGCCCTTGTACTTCCATTCTTTGCGTCGGTCTGGTTTCATGCTCTAACCTTACCATGAGATTGTCGGGTTGTCAAGTTCTTTTGTCGATAACAATGGTAAGGGCCTTTCCCAAGGCCGCAGCAGCACGACTTGCCATAACCCTTTCCCTCTCGTTGAGGACGTAGATGGTTTCGTGGGCAAGTGACAAACGGATTGCGCAGGCAAGGGCAGGTCGAAGAAGTTGCATCGCGGAGTTTCTCCATCTCACTTGAGATCAGTGTGTTGTCACGTTATTAGCCGAAGCAGTGATTCTCCATGCCGCAGATTGCATCATCTATCATCGGCCCCATTCCTGGGAGCAACAATGACGCAGCCCCATGTGCGAGGCTCTTATCACCACAGTCCATCGCCAACAACAGAGCTTCAATACCACCCAAGGCCCCATTGTATTGCAGGCGAGCAGCTATCTCTTCTTCAATGTCTTTTTGTGCCCCGGCACCGCAGTCCCATGAAGAGCAATCGGGCTGGCCACAGTGGTCACAAGTCTGACGCTCCAGGCTGCTCACCAAATGGCCACCGTCGAAGTCGATGTTGCCGTATTTGGTCTCAATTATCATAACATCCTTTCGTAGTCAGCTTCTTCCCCTTCATATGAAGGACATTCAGCGTCCAGGTCGCGAAGTTCCACGTTCACCTTACAAAACGCTTCGTTGGCTTTCCAGACAGCTTCGTGAATCTCGGATGCCAATTCTTCATCGGAGCGGGAGACGTTGATTTGTTCGGAGTTGAAAACGAGGAGACTGCCGCGGCCAACGCCGAAGGTATCAGCATCAGCATCATAGCCCAACCCTGAGACAGCATCCACGATGGCTTCGTGCTTAGAATCATCGTGGTTGCTAACCGTAATGGTGAGTTCTAGGAAACGACTCATGGGCTCTCCAGTTTATTTCGTGTTGCGTCTGTAGGAAGTATACCCGGCCTTTGCTCCGTTGTCAAGGGAAAACTTGTTCTACTTACCATCCGCAATCTCTCTAGTCTTGCCTCGCCCGTCACTCACAAAACGGGAAGGGCACAGGCCGTCAAGATAGTCAAGAACCGCCTGTTTGGTTGGAGCATAAACCCAGCGGTCTCCAGGCATTTCTATCACCCAAAAGCGGGCACGATGAACGCCGTCAGCGAAGGTTTGTGGCTCGTTGCATTTGCCCCAAGACTGATGGTAACAAGCAACAGGAGAGACCATGCAATCCTTGTATTCCCAGTTTAGTCGTCGGTCTGGTTTCATGTTCTAACCTTACCGTGAGACTGTCTGTTTGTCAAGTCTTTCCCACTCATCCCAGACCGTCCAGAGATTTCCGTGGCCAAACGCTCGGTTGTTTTCTGTCACCCATGCCAGGAAAGCATGGCAAGCGTCGTATTCAACGAATGTCAACTGCTCTTCACAATACGTCAAAACATCGTCAGGAAGATAGCAGCCAGCTTGCTTTACCCCTATCAGCAACAGTGCCCCGATTTTCTCTCGACTACGTTTAGGTATCTTGGGCATAGCAGCCTTTCACTTGAGATCAGTGCGATTCCTAGCTATGTTCAACCGTTTCGGCCGTACCAAATCAGAGCAAGCAAAATCGTCGATGACAAAGAAAGCAAGAGAAAATGCAAGGGGTCTGACTCTTTGCCAATGTAGACTTTCGCTCCTATCTGGAGAGATAGAAAGATAGTTACAAACAAACAGGCGATTGTGCAGATTGCGCAGATTGCGTGTAGCATGGTTTTTCTCCTATGCCCATAGTATCGGCTATGGACAGTCGTTTGTCAAGTTCAAAAGTAGAAACCGTGATATCAGGATGGCCCCCAAGACGAATCCTGAGATAACCCACAGAGAGAAATTGCCGTGGGCTTGGGTTGTTTTGTTACCATCGAAACAAAACCAATAAGGAGGGTTGCTCATTATGTCCCTGATAACAAAGGGAGTAGATAGCAGGAAGAAGAGCAAACATATCCAACATATGATTAGCGTCCACATCGGTCGTCTCCAACTCACTTGAGATCAGTGCTTCTACGCCAGGATATTGATGGTTCCTTCAACTCCCTTGCGAGCAAGAATTGCTCGGATACGCTCGGGATCACGTATCTTGAATTGGTGATAATGGTCCCTTTCACCGTTGACCACCACAATAGTCCCTCCCTTCTTGGCGACTCTCTTAGCCTTTGCTAAGAGAAGGATGTCTTCAGCCTTGGCGTCGGCAGTTTCCTTTCGCTGTTTCTGATAGGCAGTAGGTTGTCTATCGCTAATATCACAATCCCAAGTAGCCCAATTCAGGTCCATGTATTCGTCGAATGTGAAAGCTGTGCAATCACATTTCAACTCATAGCCAATCATCTCGGCGTAGCAGACCACAATATCTTCAATCTCAAGCGGGGCTTCCAACCCGTAATGCTCGAAATAAGCCTTGGTCCTGTTGGTGAGTTCTACCATGACAGGATGGTCGGCTCCGTGGAAGTTGGTAGGACCGCCTTGACCGCAGTTGTCGAAGTCGGCCACTTTCACTCCCGACTTTTTTGTCGAAACATCGAGAATACGGCCAACCCAATAGGGAGTCTCTTCACCCTTTGCTCGTTCGTCGAAAATGACTATGACATTGGGAGCAACTACGATTTTCTTACCCATTCTGATTCTCCCTAATGGACAGTTTGATTGTCATTGCAGTAGTCTATTCGGTGTTGGCTTATTTGTCAAGGGCATTCATGTTCTATTTATGAAAAAGTAATTCCGTGTTAGAGTTGACAAATACCTGATGCTGATGTATACTTCATTCTGTGATTGGGTGAAAGCTGGATAAGTTTTACCTTGACAGGACAGCGGTCCGGGATATTGATACTCGGGCCGCTGATTTTTTGTCCCGCGAAAATTACACTGATCTCAAGTGAGTAGGGGCGAAGGAGCTGGAGACGTACTCGTCGTCCTTAAATGAAAACCGCCAGCAATCTTTCGATCACTGGCGGGGCGGTTTCAAGGCGATTGGTCAGTTAGCGAAAGCAGCAGCAGCAGCAGCAGCAGCAGACGCAGACGCAGACGCTTCTGAGAGTTCTTTCGCTTCTGCTTCTGAGAGTTCTTTTGTTACCACTCTCACCCAGAATCTCTTAGGAATCTCACCAATTTCATCATCTTTCTCAAAGTGGTCCCTGAACCACTCTTCAAGTGGTTGCATCACTTCCCCCCATTTGCCCACTTTTTTACCCAGCTTTTTAGAACTCCACTCTAAGTCGTAGACATCCACAGCCCAGAACGGATACCACCCCTCACCTTTCTGTGGCTTGTCCGAGACTGTCATCCAAAGAGCATGACGATACCGAGGAAGATGAAACAGACGCCTCAAAGCCGAGCAACATAACCACTCATATCCGCCTAAGTCTAGGGTGTATGACTCGCCAGGAAGACTCTGTATCAGTCTAGGAGTTGTCTTTGTCATAACCGCACCTTACTCTACCCTTGACAATTTGTCAAGACCCAATTCTTCGCGGAATCAGATAACCATTCAGTTGTCGTCGTCGATGATATTCGATACCAAGTAAGTCACATCCAGCGGTGCATCGAATTGGATTTCGGCAGCCCTCGCACTCAGAAAAGACGTATCAATGTCAAGCCCCACCCCATCAGCAAGGTCTGACCCTACGTTCTCTTCGTGGTGGTCGCCCTCGTCCAGAGCGATGAAAAACGGACAGGCATAGATACGCTCATCTGCCTGTCTATTGAGCGGCAGCTTGAGAGCGTGGTCAATGCGGTCCAGCGTGTCCTGGTTCATTCCTGGACGCTCTGCCACATCCTGTCGATACTCCGCCACCAGTCCCAGCAGCTTAGCAATGAAGTTTTCTTGCAGGGGAGAATCTCTGCAAATCTCCGCCCACTCCTCGTAGTCAGCGTCCCCTGGACGGCGGATTTCCATGCACTCGCCGTGTACATCTCGACGGCGAATAGTCCCGTCATCTTCGGGAAACTCGATTACGCCACCATCGGAAAGTTCGAAACCCTCGTGGGATAGCTTGCCAGGATTGTCTATTTCTTGGTCAGGCATGTTTGCTCCCTTTGGTATAGTCGTATTCCATTCAAGTAGTATACCCTAGCCTTAGCCTGTTGTCAAGCGTTAGTTCAAAAAAAAGAGCCGCAGCATCCCTGCCACGGCCCAGGCTTGCAACTGCTGGTCAAAGCGAAAGGAGGTCACCACTGCCGCCATGCGGGAAGTGATACCAATTGCAAACCGTAAGTAGTATAGGTGGGATGGATGAGATTGTCAATAGAAAAAGCCCGCTGACTCGATGCCCCTGTCGCGAACTTAGGGGGATGGTCAACGGGCTGTTATTAGCAAACCTCGGCGATGAGGGGCCAGAGTAGCTAGAAGAATGTGAAGACCCCGCTTATTGTATTCTTTTTATACATACGAAACAAGGGCGGGCCAATCCCGCTTGCCGAGGTCGTTCGATGGATTGGTCGAAAACCAAAACCGCAAAGGCGAGAATGATAATCTCAAAACCAATCATAAGTGTATGTTACCTACAAACTCAGTGATTGTCAAGTGAAAACTTCCGTTCAAATAACTAAAAACGGATGTCCTTCATCCAAAATATCACCCCAAGGGTCTTCAACTTCCTGCCCGCCCGTATCGAAGCCAGCTTCACGAACTTCGTCAACTCTGTACATCTCGGCATTGCCACGGACATAGACAGTCGCATCAGTTTCACGTTGTTCTGATGTCATTTGAGCAATTCGCTCTGATAATTCATCCCAAGTCATATGATTTGTTTTCCCTCTTTTTTGGTGGCAAAATACGCAACTTCTATCGTGGCGTGCCCAGTTTCCACTTCAGCGGGATGTCCATGATAGTTAGTATGTCGCAATGATTGAATCGTAAACGACTTTGCTCGTTTAGGAGCCCATCGTCTCGCCAACCAATCCGCTCGGGTTGATACGTTACCAACGCAAGTCTGAATCCCAAGCGTCAAAAAATGCTTGCCTTGACGACCTTTTACTTCAATTATCATGCTGACAGTATACCCTCAGCAAGAACAGATGTCAAACAAAACTTCAGCTACTCCCCGAAGCTCAAAACTCCTACAGGACCGTCGTCAGGGTCATCCACGATGAATTCCTCATCTTTGCATTTTACTCTTGACTTACTTGGATACTGTGCTTACTGAATCGCCGCAGTTTCTTCGCGGCGACAGAGGCTTCTGGCTGGGTCTTGAAATCCCATACCAAATCTCTCTCGCCAAACCCAAATCCCGCATCACCTTGCTTACCAACAGCTTTCTCAAGGCGATCATCAAACTCGGGGTGATATCCATCGTATGTCACTCTGACAGTCTTACCTGTATTCATTGATTTGCTCCTCAGGAGGCATCTTACTCTATCCGTGAGAAATTGTCAAGACTGCTTTCTAGGTTCAGCTACTCTTTCTTCTCGCCAATCAAAAAGAGCATTACGCACAACCGCCAGAGAAGCGACTCGGCAATCAAGCATACAGCATTCACCCTGCACTTATCCTAAAAGCATTTGCCGCAGAAAAGATAACTACGTTGTCCATCTTTGCTCCTTTCACTTGAGATCAGTGCTGTTTTCAATGTGGGCTATTCCGTCCAGTATGAACCTGACAACACTGACATGCAAGTTGCATAGCATACTTGCGAAGCATTTTGCGTGCTCCAGTAGCCATTCTGAGAGTTATCTCCCCATGCCACCTTGCAATGCGACCACCGAAATCGCCATCATACGCATTGAATCCCCGTCGATTGAACTCAATTGTCATTCCAGCATCTTGCTCTGCGGCAGTCTGGTGCGAGTGAATCATCCGAGCAGCGCGATGCAAAGCTTCCCTGTGATCAGGATTCGCAATGTCGCATTCATCAAACCATTGCCGAATCTCAGCAGCCTTGGCGTTGATTTCTTTGTTTGTTGGCATTCCTCGCCTTTCGAGCTTTCTTGCCCCTGGGGTTTGGCGTAATCGGAGGGATGTCCACAACCACTGCCACTGCCACTTCACCCAACGTCAAAGCCAAAGTCATCCGTTTCCTATCCCTTTTCATTGGCAAGACTCTCCCTAAAATCTGCGAAAGCGAATGAAGCCCATTCCTCGTACATGGCCTGATACTCGGGCGTGTCTCTGGGCGGGACCATTCGTCCTTGCTCAGCCCACCACTCTTCGGCAACATCGGCCAGCGTTTTGTCATTGGTTTTCATATCAATAACTTACCCTGCTCTAGCCGCTTTGTCAAGAGAAACCTTGGTTCAATTTCGTGTTGCAATCCGTCAGACCATCTCTTGTAACTTAGCGATTAGGTCTTCCAGCATCGCCTGGTTCCCGTAACGAAAGTAAACATCTGGCTTGGCCTCAGACCAAACCTCACGGGGTCGCTTATCCATCTCTTGAATGCGTGGACTCTCCGCATTCAAAGTGGTTGCGACAGTACGAGTAAGCTGATCCAAAACCCTGTCCACTTCGACCTGTTGTTCGGGAGTAAAAGATGTAGTTTTCATATCAGTAGCTTACCTTTTTACTGACGTAACGCCGGCAGTCCTCTTTCGTCCCGCAATCGCACCACGTCCCATCAGGGAAGTGGACTTTCCACCAGAGGGTGCGATACTGGACGCATCGACTGTCAGGTCGAAAATTCGCGGAGCCAAAATATTTCACCGGGCCTTTTACTGGCTCAATTCGGCATTCACGGTATGTCCATTCCTTTCGCTTGTCCATATCAGTAGCTTACCCTATTACTGGCAGCTTGTCAAGCGGAATGTTCAATTTCGTGTTGCAATTACAGTTCTGCCTCTACCTGCTTGCGGACATCGTTACCCAAATTGTTCAGCATCCCGTTGTCTGGGGGCATACCATAAAAACCCCAACAAGAATCTCTCGCTGTCCCTTCCCCTCCGCATTTCTCACAAGGGGGATTGCGGACGATGAAACCATAGACTTCGCCGTTCATCCATTGGCCGAAGGTCTCAATTTCCCCGAGAAGACGTTGGCGTGCTTGGTCAAGTATTGTAGGTGAAACGCTATCGCCATCGAACCATGATAAGACGTTGGCAGTGGTGACATAAATGAAACCGACTTGTACCCAGTCCCAGCCACCTCTATCGTACTGAATTTGGCTTTTCCCGTCGCAAGCTCCGAATTGGTCACAGGCCGTGGAAAGGGCCACGCCCGAATGCTCATACATGTAGACGGGGAGAATCAGGGCCACGTCGTGCTTCTCGCATATGGCCTTTTTCAATTCGTCCCAGCCCTTGTGGTCTTCGGACTTGAAGGAATGCTTGTCTCCAATGTCGTAGCGATTGTGAAAACAGACTATCTGCCCAAGGTTGTCTTCGTCGATACGGGGATTCATGGGCGTGTCTTCAACGTGAATCTCAAACTGACCGCCATCGGCCAGGGGAATTATCCTGATTGCTTCTTGCATGGTTATCTCCATTAGTTAGACGAACCTTACTCTATTTTCCGCGGAAAGTCAAGCTCTATCCCGTGGAAACTCGTGCCAAATCTTTCGACAAAGCTGTTGCCAAAACGCCCTCCAGAACCCCCAGGTCGCCGTCCAACTCGGCCGCATGAGAAGCGAGAAGAAGCTGAAGAGCAGCGGCATCATCGGCTGACAGGGTAAGGTTGGCCTGAACGCCGTCGTCTTTCTTCGTGAAACAGACCGATGTTTCGATGTTGCTATCCGGCATTGCTACTCCTGAAGTTTGAGCTGCGTTGAGCAGCAGTCATTTGTTCGTTACTCCTGTTAGTGAACTTATCGAATCGTTGCTTCTCCTGATACTCCTGTTAGTGAAAACTTGTCGAACCATTCTCTGTCACATTTGTTACAGTGGACTGCACGCCGAACGCCGTCGTCGAAAATCTCAGGCGGCCCGCAGCGAAGGTCGGTCCCATGACAACCTATACAACGAACTCCCTTGTGACCGATGTAAGTCTTCAAGTCCCCCTCTGTCAATCCACTGTCAGGAATCTGGAGCAAACGAGCATCTTCACGAGCATGTTTAAGGTCGATGATTTGCGTCGGGTCGGAGTAGTTAATATCCCCCCATACTAAAAGACGCAACTCCCCTTGGTAAAGCTCCAACAGAATCGGATGAGCATTGTCCCCATAGCCCTCGACCCCAATCAACAGAGCCAAATCATCCTGCTCTACTTTCACAAAACCGTGGATTCTCTCCGGGACTTTTTCGCCCATGACAGCGTTTCCCGTACTGTCCCTATAGACCGCATCTCTCTCAGTAGTATCACATAGCGTAAATTCCATTCTCGGCCGACCAACTTTGTCCATTTGTTATCTCCTGCTAGAGTCTACCACCAATTGCATGAGTTGTCAAGAGAATATCTAGTTCATTACTTGATTGGCCACGCATAGCCATTACCGTCAACTCGCCACGTAAACTCCCCGTCGTCCACCCTAACCACAGGGCCGTCTATCGCCCGAGCATCGTCATTCTTGATGGACGAGACTTTCACTCTGATGAATTGGCCGTCAACGTAGGTAATCGCCCTTTGTCCCCGCTTCAAAGTTGCGAACATCTTATTGACCTCTGGCCAGAATTCAAAATCCCCTTCCGCGAATTCCACGTAGGCCGGGGAAATCGCAAGGGCTTGCTCTCTCGTAATAAGACTTGTAGTTAGCTTCATAACAGAACCTTATCACAGAAAACCAAAATTGTCAAGAGGTTACTGAATCGTCACAAACCCACTTGAGATCAGTGTTTATAAAATGTGGTCTGGCCTAGTTGGCTCGCCAGAAAACCAACCTCGCTCGGTCAGGAATTCGGTTGCCATCTCTTCTGCCTCTTCTTCCCTTTCCAGCATATTCGACAGTCCAAGGCATTGTAATCCTTTTGCCATAACCGTCACCACCTTGACCTGGGAGAAGTTGCATTGGACCCCTGAGTTTCACAGGAGATTCGGTTAGCGTAACGTCACCGTCGCTCCCGTAGTTGAGCGATTCTACTCTGGTTGCCGGTCCGTTATCATCCATGTCAGTAGCTTACCCTACCACGTCCAATTTGTCAAGACCGAAATTAGTTCGAATCGCCACCTCGGTCACGGAGGTGATAGACCTTCTCACTTGAGATCAGTGTAAATTTCGTGTTGGGTAAAGTAATTTCGTGTTGGGTATGGCTACACTGATCTCAAGTAACCTGGCCCCGTGGCGCCAAGGTTTGGTCCCGGTTTGGCCCCCCCGGTGTGAGCGCAAAAAAACCGCCCACGAGAAACTTGTTCTCTCGTGAGCGGAAAGGATTGCTCGCCCTACTTCCCTCAAGCATCCGATCAGTAGCTCGGCGCTCTCTATGGCATCAGGCGAGAATCCAGAAGGTTAGGATTTAGGAGGCATCAAAGCAATGATGACCAAACCAACGATTCCCAACAGAAGTCCCAGAACAAAACCTACATCTTCTCTCCCTTTGGGCTTACCAATTTTCCAGCCAACCCAACTACAAACAGCACATACGACTACTAGCAGAAACAAGAATTCCATATGGCAGCTCCCTTTGGGCTTAATCTCGTGCGACAAACTCGACAGTACGGCCAGCCTGAAGCTCGGCCAGAGCGTCAATGATTGCGTATTGATCGTCCCAATAAACGCGGCCGAGTTTAGTGATTTGATCGCTGTCATCATCGCGAGTTACGTCATCCGAAATTATCATTCCGGAAGTTAGTGCTCCGATGTCTTCCGGACGGATAATCTCCCAACCATTACAGAGAAACCCCTCTAAAGCATCCTCGATTGTTGGAGCGTCAGCAAGAGCGTCTTTGTCAGTGGGGACAAGCTGGAGTGAAAATTCGGTTTTGATTAGCTCTAACATAGGTTTCCTTTCATGTCAGTAGCTTACCCTGTCACGTCCAACTTGTCAAGATTATTTTTGGTGCAACTTGATTTTTCGCGGAAAGATTTGGAAGCTATGGACATGCGTCTATTCTGGTATACCGTGCTCGCCTACCTGGCTCTCTGCTAAAAAGACAGGGACGGGCCTATAAAGGCCCGTCCCTTGGTCTTCAGTCTAGTCCGTGGTCACAGACTCCACAGACTCCACAGACTCCACAGCAATGTCCTCTTGGCCCGCTGTTTCCAGCTTCGCATCAGCGAAATCGTCCGCCGTATCCGTCAGCTCGGCAGCATCGGTGACAGGCTTCTCAGCCTTGGGCTTCTCAGCCTTGGGCTTGGCCTTGGGCTTGGGCTTGGGCTTCTCAGCCTCAGCCTCGCGCAGGGCTTCCAGGGAATCAGCGGTCAAAGAATCACCGCATCGCCGACCGATGATGCAAGTGATCCCCTTGTCATCCTTGCTATCTCCGAAGACCACCGCCAACGGCATATCGAGGACCGCATTGCGGAGACCGAAGCAATTGGAAACGATGGGATTGGTGCGGGTCTGGACCAACGCATTAGTCCAGATAGCATCGCCCGCAGCTTCCACGTCGCCACTGTACGACGCCAAGAAGTGATCCCACGCCGACTTGCCGTCATCATCGTGAGTAGCCCTGGTATTCATGGACTTCTTGACAGCAGCTACCAAAGCAGCGCGAGAGACCTTGTTGCCGACAATGGGCTCAGACAACGTCTTGAAAGTGATGCCCTTCGTATCGCCCTTCTCGACCGCAGTAGCGATCTGAGCATCGGTCAAAACCTTGCCACTACGACTGAGATGACCAGCAGTAGCAACCATGTTCGGCAACATGACCAGCGGAGTGCCCTTGGTACGGTCGCCCGTCCACGGCACGGCCCCGACGCTGTTGTTGATCTGGAAAACGATATTGGCGATTTCCCTTTCACGGCCACGGAAAGCCAGACGCTTCAGGCAACGGCCGTTGAAACCGTAGGTATTCTGGCCCTTGGAGCCGTGAAGAGCGTGAATAGCGTCACCGATGACGTAATCGCTCTTGCCAATCGTAACAAGATGGTCGCCGTCATCGACGTTACGACGAACATCCTTGGGGGCCATTGCCCGACCGAAAGAAGTCCGAATACCGTAACCAGCTTCCCACCTGGGCAGGTGGTTCGGCCAGTTGGCAGGCTGTTCCGTGTTGCGGCTGGCCTGTCCACGGCCAGCGAACTCCATTCCGAGCAAAGCAGCCGCAATCAGCAAAACAGGCTGATGAGCAGCAGGGACGGAAGGAACCTTAGACGCAGGCTTGCCAGCATACAAAGCCTCATTCATGGACCCGTCAGGATACCCACCCTCACCATCGTTGAGGGACTCGTCCCAGATTCCCCACAGCTTTCCAACCTGATCCTTCGTGAGACGACCACCGTTGACTTCTGCCACCGTCAGCTTCTCGTCATCAACGAGCTTCTGAGCAATAGCAGTAAGATGGTCAGTTTCCACAGGAAGGATGAGATTGCAAACGGGGGGCGTAGCCGACTTGTTCTTCGTGCTCTTAGCCATTTGCTTTTCTCCAATGTGCCAGTAAATTACGTTGCCAGCAACAAACTGACAATCATTTATCCGATAGAAGTAGTTTACTTGATAGGTTCTGGTTTGTCAAGCACTTCTTTGGATTTTTCCAAAGTTTTTCGTTCAGCAGGCACAGCAACATGCCTATGCGTGTGCCCGTCACAATGAACCCACTCTCCCCAACTTGCTCCGATGGCCCCACCACAAGTCTTGCAGACATAGTGGCCGTCCCGATAGTCCAAATTCAGAAGGTTTCTTATGCTCATGTGCAATACTCTATCGAACCCCCGTAAGATTGTCAAGGGTTGCGTGCGGCAATCTTTCGGACTTCTTCCACCGTCAGATGAAGATTCTTAGCCACCAACTGAACAATCTCATCTTGAGATAAATCCGGATTGGCAGCTATTGCCCGATAGTACAAATCAGGATTTGCATCCAACGGGGTAGGGTTGCGGTAAGAAACATACGTCATGCCAAGTACTAGCACAACTGATACCACTACAACAGTCCAAATAATCCTGCGAATCATGTCAAACTCCTTATGTATAAGAAGTTTATCCTATGAGTTCTCCTATGTCAAGAACGTTTTGGGATATTTAGAGATATTTTCACTCCCGAATAGAGTGATATCGCTCTAAATGCTGCTCCCCCCTAGGAGTAATCATTCTGCCTCTTGAAGTCCTATCTATAAATCCCAAATGCAGAAGAGTCGGCTCTGCTATCTCTTCTATTACTTCAACCTGCTGACCTAAGCGCCCAGCAATGCCACCTATCCCACGGGGGCCAGAAGCATCTGCTAGCATCTTTAGATACTCAAGATGCAATTCTTCAAGACCTACGTTGTCTATCCCTTCTAGCCTCATCGCCATCTCACAATGACCCAATGTCAATTTCGTGTTAGATGACGCCAAAAAGACATTACGAACTTTCTCTGCCAACCGTTTAGCTTGTCGAGGAACCCCTAGACAACGTTTTGCCATGTACTTCAGATGTTCATAATCCGCATCAATACCCTGGCTTTCAAAATACTTGTTCAGAATGACTAGCAAGTCATCAACGCTATACCGACGTATTTGCCAAATGTTTCCAAACCGTTTAACAAATGACCCCTGGTCCAGAGCATCTCGCCGAGTCGTTGCAGCCATCAGGGTAAAAGGTGACAGGTGGACAGTCCCAGTGGATTCGATAATGCGAGGATCTCCTCTATCCATGGGATAGTAGAAGACTTCTTGCTGAGGTCTGGAAAGTCGCTGAGCTTCATCAACGAAGAGCAGCAGAGGTTTGCCTGCGCTCAGGGCAGATTCGTTGGCAGAGAATAAACGCTGGTCAATCTGTGCTTTTGTTTTCAGTGCAGCAGCTTCAGTTACGATAGAGTAGTAACCAAGTTCTTCTGCAATAGCCAGTGCTAGAGCCGTCTTGCCAACTCCGCCAATCCCAGTTAATAAACTATGAGGGAAAGTCTCTCCAGTTCTTTTACACGCGGCTATATCAATCCGGGCACGGGCCTTCTCCCTTCTCATTCCCACTAAATCATCAAGTCCCATACGTTAACTTTCTGTGACAGGGAGAACATAGCAAATCACACTTCATCACTTCCTCTTTGATAATCTGCCAAGGCGAGTATCCCATCCTTTCGCTTATAGCAAAGGATTTCGTGCTGGGGTCACGATGATGAAAATCATAGACGATAGGATCATCAACCAACCCGCAAGTCTTGCACTTGCCTCCTAAAAGTCCTACGGCTTCCAACATCTGTTTACGATGGCGTTTCTTCCTTTCTTCTCTTTTGCGAGCCAGGTATTCAGCCTTTTTGTCAGGATTGTCATGCAGCCATTCCCGCTGACGATCCTGGATGGCTTGCTTTTTCGTAGAGGAAAGTCTCTGATACCGACCTCTGCCACGAGCATTTGCCTTTTCTCTACCCTCGGGAGTGCTTCGCAGATTGTCACGATATCGCTTGGCCTCGGCTGCTATTTTCGCTCTATGGTCTACATCCGATGCATATTTTTCACGGCGGGCCGCTGGGCTCGGCTGTTGGGAAGATTGCCAGTAGCTGCTTACCGTGACGGCGGATTTTGTCTCGTTGGGTGGTGGTCATTGGATCATCCTCCTCCCAGGGCCAGCAACGCTAGCCCCGGGGTTGTTGGGGGTTAGACGGTGATCGTAATGGGCATGATGAGCCAGCGGATCGCCTTGGTATCGGTGCCGTAGATCATGCACGGGTGATTGGACGCGGTTGCACTAATCTCAACGCGGTCGCCGGGAATCGACCTTAGCGCGTCCAGCAGAAACAGCGGGTTGAAACCGATAGCCAAGTCGCATTGTTCGACCTTGCCAGCAGGGCAAACAACGCTCGTATCACTGGCCGTATCGGGCGATTCGCCATGCTCGCCAGCCTTGCCCGTGGCGGATAGCCTGAGCGTGTACTGGGCGAAGTCGAGCCGAACAACGCGGGCATCCGGGTCGCATACTTTGGAAACCAACTTCAGAGCCGCTATCAACTTCACGCGATCGGCTTGCCAGCACATACCATCGTCAAGGGGTATCACGTCCCGGTAGTTCGGGAAACTGCCCTCGACTTCGTACGAGCACAGCGACCAGTCGGGGCCGTGAATGCTGATCCGCCCGGTCCCGGTCGTGCGCTCAACGCGGATAGTGCCCGATTTCTTGCCCAGCCACTTGCCAGCCAGCATGAGCATCCGAGCCGGGAGAACGACAGACACCTCGGGGGCGCCGCGCGGTTGGCGAGTCTCGAACACGCCTAAACAACGGCCATTCATTGCCACCAGCCGAGCACCATCGGCGCCCGATTCCAACAACACACCGTTGATGGCGTAGCGGCTGGTTTCGGCCGCGCCCCGGACTACGCCCCGGACTACGCCAAGCATGGTTTCACCAGGAACAGCCGAGAATGTCACGACTTGGGTCGGCACTGAAAGATAGGGCCGTCCTTTGGCGCGATGCGCGGGCGCCGTCAACTCGGCTAGGTCGTAGAGAATTGACCTGTCAGCAGTGACATCAGCCAACAGCGACCGGCCACCAGCCACACAAGGCGCGACATTCTGACCGCAAGGCATCACACCGCAAAACGCCGCGTTATTGCCGGTGCCATACACACCGAGCACACCGTCAATTGTTCGGAACGCCACGTCAGCGCGGTTAGAGTACGCCGAGCGACTAGCAACGGCCACAGCCTTACGGAGCAGGGCCAGGAACGCCTTGCGGTTGACCATGGCCGTTGGGGTTGATTCTTCAGGAGTTGTAGTGCATACTGTCATGGTCTTTCCTCATACGCTCCATCGTGTATCCCGCCAAGGTCGCACGGTGGGGCGTTATTACTTGTGGGCTCTTGTGGCCCAGTGGGAGAAGCATAGCACATGAACCGGGGAGAAGCAAGGGAAACTGGTAACGAAGTGCGATTCTGAGGGGTTTTGGGGTGGATTCGGCTGATATCCCCGGCCAGAGTACGGCTAGCATGGTAGGTTTTTGCGACTGGTATAGTTGGTTATGGACGTTCCCGCGACCCGGCTAATCAGCATTTTCAACAGCTCCCTTTGCAGCCACAGCAGACTGCTCCTCAGACAGTTTATCATCCGAGTCAACTTGCAGAGTAATAACGACTTCAATTTGCATTACTCCAAAGCAGGTCTTGTCTGTGAAATGAAATACTACCCCACCGACAACAGATTGTCAAAGACAATCTAATGTTCGTAGCCCGAGACTCGGAAGTAGAGCATGTCTTCGGCAATATCAACACCGATGAGAGCGTAACGAATACCCGTCAATGAGCGCGTCCCAGCTAGTTTTTCATTAAGAACATCATCTAAAGCCGAGAAGCCCAGGATGTCGGTAAGCTCATCAAGCGAGAGACAGACGACCCCCTCAATGCCAGGATTAGTATTCGCTTCAGCATTTGCCGTGGATTGCTCCTGCATTTGCTCAACCGTCAATGGCTCAGACAAGCAAACCGCTTGCAGGTCCAGAGCATGTTGAGCATAGCCCAGAGCAATATGGTTGATTCCTCCATCAAGACCCAGGGCCTCAGACGCCGCCTCTACATGACGTTTCATCTCACTCATTGTTGATTCTCCAGTTGAAGATGAGCATACCCCACCGACAGCAGATTGTCAAGAGCAATCTAATGTTCGTCGGCTTCGTCTTCGTAGTCATCACCACAATGGGAGCATTGACCATCAGGCCCAACCACTCCTGGACAGTCCTCAGCAGGACAATGGCCAAATTGCATCGGATCGTAAGCACCAACGCTCACCACTTTGACAGAGGCAGTAGGTACATGGTTATGCTGAAAATCTGTTCGTGATTCATAATTGAGAGCATTCCTGACAGCCTGTCTCGCTATGGATTCAGCCGTAGCATCAGTCAGAGGCAGTTCTGTATCACGGTCGAGTCCATCAACTTCAACAGTAACAATCACTGAAACTTTATGCATGAAATTATCTCCTGTCAGCAAAGTCCTGAGAATAGACGGGTACCAAATCCCCCGCTCCGCGAAAAGCAGCCCGAGTCCCCTGAGACAAAGCCAGCCAGATAGCATAAGCTATCGTTTGGCTCCTGAAATGGTCAATACGACCATCAGGGTAAAAAAGGCGGGCCTGAGTAGTATCGCCCAAGTTGCCTTGCTCTCTCGGTTGCCATGTCATAACCGAACCTTACCCCACCGACAACAGATTGTCAAGACCCAATTTCCCCTGAAGAGCCACTTGAGATCAGTGCCTTTTCCAATAGTACAAATAGGATTTACTACCATTGCACATCTCATTAAGAATACTAAGAGCATTCTCATACAACGGAATAATGTGCTCTTTGATTAGTTCAACAAGCTCCTCACGAGTATCAGCGAACACAAGGTACGCTAATTCACCCTCGCAACTGGCTTTGCGAGGCATATAGTTGTTAGCCGCAAGACAGAACTTACAATGCACAGCATCTCCGACTCGCTTAGTCCACGGAAGTTCATCCGCACACTCAGCTTCCAGCTCGTGAATCCAAATGTCCACAGGCACATTTGCGTCACCCGCATCCGTAATATCCAAGTCACCTACACTATGAATCACAAACATCTCCTTCAGTTGTCTCAATCTTACATCCTATTCTTGAGATTGTCAAGGGGACTTCTCTTGGTGCTCCACGCAGGAAGACCACAAGTCTCACTTGAGATCAGTGTCGCTGATTATCAGGATCTCAAGTGACCAACCCTTCGGTCTTATCGAATGGTTCAAACCAGGAACCTGCGTCCATTTGGTAGAATATTATATATGAACATTTCATACCGAACAATTCATTTCTCAAAAAGAACTATTTTATAAAGTTCAATTCGGCCCGACAGAAAAGTAGCGAGACGCATCGATGAGGAATTGCTTTTTGGGGTGCTGATTGTTGTGTTCTTCTGTGTTCTAATAGAATTTTGTTTTTTGGGGAGTTGGCTGTTGTATTTCTGGATATGAAACGCAGAAACTTTTTGTTCTGGAAGTATTTCGTGTCAGGAATTGTTTATTTGGAATTTCGTGTTGGGATGGTTCTCGTCTGGATTTGGTCCCGAAACAGAGTTCGGGACCAGAAATGGAGCGAAGTAGGAGCTGATGGGTCTCAGTGGGTTCATTTCCCTATTGTTTCTTATGTTATTTAGTGCCACCTTTACAATCCAGTGCATTCTCTTTTACTAGATTTCAATTCTGTGTAGAGATATTTTGTGCTAATGGTATTCTGTGTCTTGGCAGAGTCTATGAAGTGCTGCATTTCACTAATTTTGTGCTACTAAGTTTGGTGTCTTGTTTTATAGGGGGGAATTTGGTGCAAGCATTGGGTTGTGGCTTCGCTATGGGTTATCTGGTGCTATGATAATTTGG